>Ga0209723_1000028_pt1 | contig 284124 bp, 240 predicted proteins | sample BiotimSIPDNA_2_FD_185750 | JGI IMG/M metagenome (GOLD analysis project Ga0209723, IMG submission 185750) | Anaerobic biogas reactor microbial communites from Washington, USA - Biogas_R2 time_0 SIP DNA (SPAdes) (version 2) | ecosystem: Engineered > Bioreactor > Anaerobic > Unclassified | place... | reverse complement strand
CGGCGTTGATGGCGTTGTCCATCGCCGCGAGAGACGCCGCGGAGAACATCGACCTCGCGTACCAGCCGCCGTTGGTGAATTCCAACGCCTCGTACAAGTCGCCGCCCGGTATGTAATCCGGGTCGTTGTCCGCGTTGGCGGGCAAATTCGCCGCCTGCGCAAGCGCGATTGCTGCCGTTACCGCGGAGTAATCCGCGGGAGACGCTTGCCATACGGCGTAAAGGGCGGGGTCGTAGGCGGGCATGGTCATGGACGAGGTGTAGGTTGCCGTCGTGGCGGCCGGGTTCTCGCTCCAGCCGAGGAAGTCATAACCCGCCTTCGTGAAGCCCGTGGTCGGCAGGGTCACCGTCGTGCCGTAATTCTGGGTGATCGGGGAGGCCGAGCCGCTGCCGCTGTTGGCGTCGAAAGAAACGGTATATTGATTAATGGTATAAATGGCGTACAGCGTCGATTCGGCCGCCGGCATGGTAAAGTTGCTTATCGCCGTGGTTGCCGACGGGTTGGTGTTCCATCCGATAAATGTATAACCCGTTTTGCTGAAGCCCGCCGTTGGCAGCGTAACGGCCGTGTTGTAATTCTGGGTAATCGGCAAAGCCGTGCCGCTGCCGCCGTTGGCGTCAAAACTGACTGTGTACTGGTTGACGGTATAGATGGCGTACAGGGTGGCGTTGTTGGCCGGTACGGTATAACTGCTCAAAGCCGTCGTCGCGCCGGCGGATGTGTTCCATCCGATAAATGTATAACCCGTCTTCGTGAAGCCGCTTCCCGGCAGCGTCACCGCCGTACCGTAATTCTGCGTAACGGGTGAAGCCGAACCGCTGCCGCCGTTGGCGTCAAACGAAACGGTATATTGATTAATCGTATAAATCGCGTACAGTGTCGCGTTGTTGGCCGGAACGGTATAGGAACTCAAGGTCGTCGTCGCGGAAGGCGAAGTGTTCCAGCCGATGAACGTATAGCCCGTTTTGCTGAAGCCGGTTGTTGGCAGGGTGACCGACGAGCCGTAATCCTGCGTGACCGCGTTCGCGGAACCCGACCCGCCGTTCGCGTCAAAAGACACGGTGTACTGGTTGAGGTTCCATTTCGCGTAAAGCGTCGCGCCTTCCGTGGTCATCATGTAACTCGCGCCGTTGGCGTAAGCGACGGACCCGCCCGCCGAAGTCGCCCAACCGGCGAACGAATGGCCGGTTTTGCCGAACGCGTTGGCGGTCAGGTTGGCGGACTGGCCGAAGACGATGCTCTGGTTATTCATGCTGCCCGAGCCGGTGTTGGCGTTGAAGATGACCTCGTAGGTGTTGGCGGACCATATCGCGTAGAAGGTAACGATGCCGCCGGGTGTGGCCGTCACATTCAGGACGCTTTGGCCGTCGCTGTAAGAGGACCCGGAACCGTTGGACGCCGTGTTCCAACCCGAAAAGCTGTATCCCGTTCTGGTGAAGCCGTTGGCGGTCAGGTTCGAATAAAGGTCATAGGTATGCGAGGAATTCCCCGTCGAGCCGCCCGTCGCGCCGTTGCCGTCATATGTAATCGTATAGGTATTGGCCACCCAGTTCGCGTAGAGGGTTTGAGCACTTGTGATCGTGACAACCGTGGAACTCGTGACCTGTGAGCCCGTGCCGCCGACGCCCGTGAACCAGCCTGTGAAGGTGTAGCCTGTTTTCGCCGGCGTGGGCAGGGTGCCGTAGGTCGAGGCGTAGGTCACATTCACGGTGCCCGGCGTGACCGAGCCGCCTTGCGGGTTGAGGGTGACGACATACTGGTTCGCCGTCCACTTGGCGTAGAACGTCGGGCTCGAAGCGACCATGGTGTAGGGCCACGCGACGATTTGCGTCAGGCCGGAGTCGGAATACCAGTCGGCGAAGGTATACCCGGTCTTCGTCGGATTGGTGGGTTTGGTGACCGCCGTACCGTAGGCTTGAGTAATTGCCGACACCGCCGAGCCGCCGTTGGATTCAAAGGTAATGGTATAATTGTTCGGTGTCCAGACCGCGTAAAGGGCCGCGCCTTCCGTGTTCATGGTGTAGGACGCGCCGTTGGCGTAAGCCACGCCGCCGCCGGCCGATGTGGACCAGCCCGCGAAGGTATGGCCGGTTCGGCTGAAGGAGTTGCTTGACAGCGCCGCCGTCTGGCCGAACACAATGTTTTGCGCCGTCATGGAGCCGGTGCCGCCGTTGGCGTTGAAGGTCACCGCGTAGGTATTGGCTGTCCACTTGGCGTATACGGTTTGAGCCGATGTGATCTGTACCACGGTGCTGCTTTCGATTTTTGTACCGCTGCCGTCCGTGCCCGTATACCAGCCGCCGAATGTGTAACCCGTTCGCGTCGGCGTCGGCCAGCCGCCGGTGCCCGCGCCATAGGTTTGATTGTATGTTACGGTTTTACTGCCCGGTGAAACCGAGCCGCTCTGGGCATTAAAGGTTAGCGTGCTCGAAATCGGCGTGTAGGTGTATGTATACGCAATGTTGGCGCGCCGGTTGTTCCAATTCTGTGTGCCGGCGCTCGCCGTATAACCCGTATGGGTGTTCGGCGAGGCGGTGACATTGTCGCCCGAATTGAAGGTAAGAACCGTATCGTTGTAATTAAAGCTGCTGTCCGTCGCGGTATGGGTAATCGTGGCTGTAAAGGTGTTGCCGACGAGCGCGCTGTAAGCGTTGTCGAGAGCAGTGGTCGACGCATCGGTCGCGGTCGGGTTGCCGAGCCTGGCGGCCGCGTTCAGCAGCGCGCTCTCATATGTCGCCCAGGTTCCGGAAGGATAGTCCGTCGACTGAAGGCCCAAATTGGTATATTGGCGGACCTTCGAGCGCAATGCCCCTTTGTTAACCTTGGTCATGTTGACATTAACGAGCATCGAGATGGCGTTGTATTCATCGTTGTTATTGCCCCATGAGCCTACTTTCAAGCGGATGTTGTCGTAATCGGAAATGTACTGGCTCCACATATTATCGTTGCGCTGCACGCCGTTGGTGACGTTCACATCGTCGGTGGAGCCCCAAAAGATGTAGCCCGGATTATCCCTGATAATACTATTCTGCCGACCGTTATCCGTGGTCGCTTCGTTAGCGTATGTCCAGCCGGCCTGGCCGTTGGGGCTGAAATTGGACGCATAGTTTTTAAATTTGCCGCCGTCCATGTTTTTGGTGTGCGTGAGGGCGTGGCCGCAGGTCAGGTTCGGTATCTGGTTGATGTTGCTGTAACGGCTGGTGTCGACCGTTATCGTGCCCGTCGGGCTATTGAAGTTTAAGGTGATCCGATTATCGCCGCCGGCCCATTGATCGTAGTAGGTCCAGCCGTTGGCCTGCGCGAAAAACCAGTTGACGGAGGCGTGGTTGTCCGTGTAGGAGGATACTGTGCCGAGCAGCGGCGCCAGGGTGTAGGAGCCCGAGGTGTTGGCGTGGTAGTTGCCGCCCGTGCCGCAGCCGTGCACGCCGCTGATCCACGCAAAGCCCTGCAGGTCGGCCCTGTCGCCGCTGCCGGTGCCGTCGTTGTTATAGGTCCGGAGGGCCGTAGCCACAACGGACACCTGCGGCGCGTAGCAGACGGTGTAGGCTTTGGCGGTTTTATTCTCGCCGTTGACGGTGTATGTAGCGGTCCAGGTCAGGGTGCTGGTGTAGCCCTGTGACAATCCCGTGCTCAGTGTGCCGGCCGATATATAGGTACTCAGCGTCGTGCCGCTTGCCGAACTCGCGCCCAAGGTGTAGGACTCACAGCCGGATAACGTGATGGATATGTTGGTCGCGTTGGCGCAGTAAAAATACACCGTGCCGCTGGTTTTCGCCTTTGAAGTGTCCAAAGTTCCGCTTGTGTTGCAGTCGACATAATACTTGAATGTCTTGGCGCTGTCGGCGGAAACGGAAGCCTGTAGGTAAATCAGTTCAGGCACATAGAAGGTTAACGCCGACGACACCGTCGACTTGCTCACGGAGTCTTTTTCGGGCACGGCGGTTCGCGACACCACCTCCGATCCGATCCCGACGCTAACCGTCGTGAAAAACAGGGCGAAAGCGAGGAACAGGCTCAACCCTCTTTTAGTGTTTTTGTATGACATATGCGGTACCTCCGGTGTTTTTTGCTCGCAAACAAACAATTTACCATGATAAAATAACACATTATTAATATACATTATGTATGGTAACATGTCAACGATTTTTGAAATTTATCTGCCATTTTTCCTTATTTCTTATTTTTATTTATTTTTTCGCAAAGATGTTGAAACGGGGACAAACCCGGCCTGTGTTTGTCCCCGTTTATATTGTATTTTTCTAATTATACATGTTTTTACCCGTTGCCTATGCCGTAGCCCGCCGCGGGCGGCCTTTGCCGAGAGCGGCGTTCTTTTTGTTCCAATAACGGCGGAACCGCGCGCTCCCCCCGCCGCCGGGTTGAATGAGTTTTTCCCACTTTGAGAAAAACTCGCGTTCCTTTCGCAGGGCGTCGGCCGACAGGACGCGCATCGCCTCCGGATTCGCGGCGTTTTTTGCCGCCTCCGCGGCAAACGCCGCTTCGAGGGCGTCGCGTTCGGCATAGAATCCGGCGGGAGGATTCGCGCCGATAAACCGCCTGTTGAAGCGCTCGCGCTCAAGCCAGTAGTTTTGGGCGGCCGGGTCGCCGGCGGCGAAAACGGGCGGAACCGGCTCATTGCCGAACAGGTACGGTTTGAACAGCGAAACACAGGGCGTCGAACTGCCGGTAAGCCAAACAAGCGGCGCGGGGCCGTCAAGAGAAACGACCATGCTCTGGGTCGTATGGTCGCCGACAAGACCGCCCGCGTGCATACAGACACTCGAAACCGTCCCGCGGGCAAACGGGTTTTCCGCCTTTTCATCATGTCTGCGTAAAGTCCGCATTAACCCGGAAGCGCCTTGTTCCCCGGTCAGGTCAGCGATCGTGCAGGCTCGCCTTTTCTCCGCCCCCGAGAAATAGGTGAACAAGGGGTCGCGGTGTTTTTTCGCGAAGTCGCAGCCGCCTTCGCTGCGGCGGTCCGCGTCGGCGCCGACGTTAAGAACGTTGGAAATGCCCGCTTTCGGCAGGCTTTTGTATGCCCATTGCCTGCCGCATGTATCCAGCACAAACAGTTCGGTTTTATCCATGATTAAAAACGCGTTGTCGTATTCGAATCGATGGTCAAACCCGCAATTGCCGCCCTGACCGTACCGCTCGAGCAGCGCGATGATCGTCTCAAGGGCCTGTTTCGCGGTTTCGGCCCGCTCGAGCGCGAGGCGCAGCAGGTCCATACCCGTCAGGGCTTCCGCCCCGTACTTACCCTTGGTGAATACCGCCTCGTTGCCGATAGCCACGCCGCGGTCGTTGACGCCCATCTCGCCGCCCCACAGCCACACCGGGCGGGAGAGCAGCAGCGCGCGCGTTTCGGGAACCTGTTCGACCGTGATGTAGGTCGTTTTCAGGTTTTTTTCCGAATGGCGCGCTGCCGGAATACACTCGACAACCTGGGGTTCGTTCGGGCTGCGGTCGCTGTTCTTGGCAAACAGGGCGCTCTCGCCGACGATGCCTATCGTATCGCACACGGTTAAAATCCCCTTTCCCGTTTGGCCGGATTCCGCTGAAATTATAGCATATAACACCGGCTGTGCCAAGTTTTATCATGCCGGCACGGGACAGCGTGAGGATGAACACATCGTCGTTTTGGGTGTTTTGCTTGTTGTGAACGAAAACGCCCTGTAAAGTTTTTTAACTTTACAGGGCGGCGATTAACAGGGCTTTCTTTCCGCTTTTACAGGCTGTCGATATCGACCGCGGCGCGCCTTTGGGCAGAGAGTTCGACGGCTTCGAGAACCTGTGAGCATTTGACACCGTCGGCGAAGTCCGGCGAAGCCGGCTTGTTTTCGGCAACGGCTTTCATAAACTCGTACATTTCGTGGACAAAAGTATGTTCGTAACCGATGACATGGCCGGCAGGCCACCAGGCGCTCATGTAGGGGTGGATGCCCTCGCTGGCCTGAATGAGCCGGAAGCCCTGCAGGCCGGGCTCGTCGTCCGCGTCGAAATACTGCAACTCGTTCATGCGCTCAAACACAAATTTCAGGCTGCCTTTGTCGCCGTTGACTTCGATGGACAAGTCGTTCTTGTGCCCCTGCGCAAAGCGCGTCGCCTCGAACACGCCGAGGGCGCCGCTTTCAAATTCCGCGATAAAAACGGTTCCGTCGTCAACATCGACTTCGCCCCGGGGCGCGTTGCCCTGCGCGCTCGCGGAAAGGCCCTGCATGCTTTCCACTTTCGGACGGCTTTTAATAAAGGTTTTTTGCATGCCCATGACACTCTTGAAGTCGCCGGCAAGGAAGCGCGCGAGGTCAATGAAATGGGCGCCGAGGTCGCCGAGAGAGCCCGAGCCGCATACTTCCTTTTGGAGGCGCCAGATGAGCGGAAACTCCGGGTCGATGATAAAATCCTGCAGGTAGGATGCCCGGACATGCCTTATGGTGCCGAGTTTTCCGGCGTCTATTATGTTCTTGGCCAGTTGAACGGCGGGAGCAAAACGGTAGTTGAAACCGATTTGATGCCTGACCCCGCTTTTTTCGGCGCACTCGAGCATTTCGCGCGCGTCGGCGAGGTTGAGGGCGAGCGGCTTTTCGCAAAAAATATGTTTGCCGTTTCGCGCCGCCGCGACGGCGATTTCCTTGTGCGCGTTCGATGGCGCGGTGATGTCGATGACATCGATGTCGCCGCGTTTGATCAGATTCTCCCACGAGGTTTCCCAACTTGCCCAACCGAACTTTTCGGCGGATTGTCGGACCCATTGCTCGTCCCGCCCGCAAATGGCGCGCCGGTTGACCTTCACCCCGCAGTCGAAAAACATTCCCAGGCGGCTGTACGCGTTGCTGTGGGCTTTGCCCATGAACTTGTAGCCGACCAGGCCGACGTTGATTTCTTTCATTTGACCGGTACCCTCCTTATTTTTTGTGTTTTTCACAGGGCAAAAACGTTTTGCCCCGGCGACATACTCCTTTAAAAAACGAACCTTGTGCGTATCGGTGTAAAGTCATAAACCTTTACGCATCGGTCTCAAATTCATTTTACACGGGCGAATGTTGGTTGTCAAACGCGAAAAAAGTCATTTTTTGAAAAAATAGATAAAAAAGGACCCGAAACTTCGTGCAATATCACAACATATAGTCGTAAAATTCAAATTGACACAATATATTGAAGTGGTATATAATTCATCTGCATGAAACACGATCGGTTTACAGTCGGGGTGCGGGAGGGTCTGAAACAATGATTACGCAAATTGTGAAAAGAGACGGCCATGTCGAGCCGTTTGAAAAAATCAAAATAACACAAGCCATTTTTAAAGCCGCGGTCGCCTGCGGCGGCAACGACGAGAATCTTGCCGGTGAACTGACAGAGCAGGTTCTGCTGGCCGTCGAAAATAAATACGAAGACCGCGTACCCGATGTCGAGGGTATTCAGGACATTGTCGAAAAGGTCCTGATCGAAAACGGCCACGCCCGCACCGCGAAGGCATTTATTCTGTACCGTGAAAAAAGGCGCGGCGCCCGCGAGATGAACGCTCTCATCGGGGCAACGATCGGTATGTTCGGCGACTACCTCGGCGACAAGGACTGGGGCATCAAAGAAAACGCGAATATGCAAAAAAGCGTCAACGGCCTGAACAATTACGTACGCGAAACGTTCACCAAAAAATACTGGCTGCACGAGGTGTACCCGGAAGATGTGCGAAAGGCTCACGAAAACGGCGACGCGCACATTCACGACCTCGGTTTTTTCGGCCCCTACTGCGCGGGCTGGGATTTGCGCCAGTTGCTGACGGACGGGTTCGGCGGCGTGGAGGGCAAGGTCGAGAGCCGCCCCGCGAAGCATTTGCGTTCGTTTTTGGGCCAGATCGTCAACTCGACATTCACGACCCAGGGCGAAACGGCCGGCGCCCAGGCCTGGAGCTCCTTTGACACCTATTGCGCCCCGTTTTTATATTATGACAAGATGACCTTCGACCAGGTGAAACAATGCCTGCAGGAGTTTATCTTTAACATCAATGTGCCGACCCGGGTCGGTTTTCAATGCCCGTTTTCGAACCTCACCTTCGATATCAAAGTACCCTCAACACTCAAAGACGAGCCGGTGATTATCCAAGGAAAAATGATGGATAAAACCTACGGCGATATGCAGGAACAGATGGATTTGTTCAACCGCGCGTTCTGCGCGGTCATGCTCGAGGGCGACGCGAAAGGGCGCGTTTTCACCTTCCCGATTCCGACCATCAACATCACAAAGACTTTTGACTGGAACAGCCCGGTCGTCGACGACTTTATGCGCATCACCTGTAAGTATGGTATACCTTATTTCGCCAACTATGTCAATTCCGATTTGTCGCCGGAGGACGCGATTTCGATGTGCTGCCGGCTTCGCCTGGACACAACGGAGCTTCGCAAACGCGGAGGAGGGTTGTTCGGCTCGAACCCGATGACCGGTTCCATCGGCGTTTATACCCTCAATTTGCCGCGAATCGGTTACACCAGCCGGACGAAAAAAGAATTTTTCGATAACCTGCGGCGAGTCGCGACCATCGGCAAGGTTTCTCTCGAAATCAAGCGAAAAATCCTCGAGCAGCAGACCGAGCGCGGGCTGTACCCGTACTCGGCGCACTATCTGCGCAACATCAAGGCGAGAACGGGCGAATATTGGACGAACCACTTCAACACCATCGGCCTTATCGGCATGAACGAGGCCTGCCTGAACTTCCTCGGCAAAGACATCGGCAGCCGCGAGGGGCTCGATTTTTCATTGGAGGTCATGAACTACCTGCGGGAACTGATGCTGGAATTCCAGGACGAAACCGGCCATTTCTACAACCTCGAGGCGACACCCGCGGAAGGCACGAGCTACCGGTTGGCCAAACTGGACAAGGCGAAATACCCGGATATTCTTCAAGCGGGCGAAGAGGAGCCGCTTTACACCAATTCCACACAATTGCCCGTCGAATACACGGACGATATCTTCGAATGCATGGATTTGCAGGACGAACTCCAGTCGCTGTACACGGGCGGCACCGTCCAGCATCTGTATTTGGGCGAGCGAATCGAGGACATTGAAGTCTGCAAGAGCCTTATCCGCAACATCTTCGCCAAATACAAAATGCCGTATATCTCGATTACCCCCACCTTCAGCATCTGCAACGAACACGGCTACATCGCCGGCGAGCACTTTGACTGCCCGGACTGCGGAGCGGAAACTGAGGTCTGGTCGCGCATCGTCGGCTACCTGCGGCCCGTCAAGAACTACAACAGCGGCAAAAAGGAAGAGTATATGCTTCGCAAAAAGTTCGTCGTTTGACCGGCCTTTTTTACCGGGTGTTGCTCTTGCGACATCACCGGTGGCAATCCCTCCACCGCTGACGCGGTCCCCCTCCCTTTTACAAGGGAGGCAAGACATCCTTCAAAGGCAGGCTCGCGCCTGCCTTGTGTTTTCCGGCGAATTTATGTTCGCTCTTAAAGAGCGGAGGAAGAGGCGGATTTGAGAATCGCGGGCTATGCCAAAACGTCGTTTGTCGACTACCCGGGCGAAATCGCCTGTGTGGTTTTTACCGCGGGCTGCAATATGCGGTGCGCCTACTGCCACAACAAACACATTCTGGCCGGCGACATTCCCCTGAAAAGCCAAAAAGAACTGTTCGCCTACCTCACCAAAAGAAGGGATGTGTTGCAGGCCGTCGTCGTCACGGGCGGCGAGCCGACACTGCAGGACGGCCTCGCGGATTTCCTGCGTTCGGTCAAAGAACTCGGGTATCACACGAAACTTGACACGAACGGCACAAACCCTTTGACGCTCAAAGCGCTCGCGGAAGGCGGGCTTCTTGACTACATCGCAATGGATGTCAAAGCACCGCTGTACAAATACGGCGAAACGGCCGGTGTGCCGGTGAACCTCAACGCCATCACGGCGAGCATCGATTTTATCAAACACAGCGGCATCGCCTATGAATTCCGCACCACCTTCGCGCCCTCGCTCGGCACGGAGGATGTTTGCGCCATCGGCGGCCTGGTCAAGGGCGCGCGCGCTTATTACCTGCAGCAGTACCGGCAGGTATCCGGGCAACCGCCCCCGCACGACGCCGCGACGATTCTCGAAGCCGCCTGCAAACTGAGAGCGCTCGCGGGCGTCTGCGAAGTCCGCGGGCTATGAAGAGCGCGGAGAGCGGAGTTTGGCGTAATGGTGACTTAGTCACGGAGTAAATTTGAATCATCCTATATCATAGAGATATATTGGGGAAGGGCGTGATTTTTTGAAAGTATTGATCGTCGGCGGCGTAGCCGGCGGGGCGACGGCGGCCGCGAGGCTGCGCAGGCTCGATGAACAAGCGGAAATCATCCTGTTTGAGCGCGGCGAATACATTTCGTTCGCCAACTGCGGCCTGCCTTATTACATCGGCGGCGAAATCAAGGAAAAATCAGCGCTGACGCTGCAGACACCGAAGAGTTTCCGCGCGCGTTTCAACGTCGACATCCGGACGCAAAACGAAGTCGTTTCCATTGACGCGGCCGCGAAAACCGTCGAGGTTAAAAATTTAAAAAACGGCGAGGTTTATACCGAAAGTTATGACAAGCTGGTGCTGTCACCGGGGGCGGCGCCGGCCAGGCCGGATATCAACGGAATTGACAACGCGAGGATTTTCACACTGCGCAATATCCCGGACACCTACCGGATAACAGAATTTATTGACAACGAAAAACCGAAAAAGGCGGTTGTCGCCGGGGGCGGCTACATCGGCATCGAAATGGCCGAAAGCCTCAAAAACGCGGGGCTTGACGTCACCATCGTCGAGTTCGCCGACCATGTCATCGCGTCCATCGACTACGACACGGCCTGCGACGTACACAACCACATACGCTCGAAAGGCGTCGACCTTGTTCTGAAAGACTCGGTGAGGGCTTTTGAGGAGCGCGGCGACTCGCTGAAAGTCACGCTTGGCAGCGGCGGCGAACTGTTCTGCGACATGGCGGTGCTGTCCGTCGGGGTGCGGCCGGAAAGCGCCGTGGCGAAGACGGCCGGCCTGGAACTCAACGAGCGCGGCGCTATCAGGGTCAACGACCATATGCAGACCTCCGACGAAAACATTTACGCGGTGGGTGACGCGGTCGAAATCACGGAAAAAGTCACGGGCGAAAAGGGCTATATCCCGCTGGCGGGCCCAGCCAACAAACAGGGGCGCATCGCGGCGGACAACATCGCCGGCATAAAAAGCGTCTACCGCCATACGCAGGGCACCGGCATTCTGAAATGCTTCGATTTGACCGTAGCGAGCACGGGCATCACCGAGTCGCGCGCGAAACAGTTAGGTCTGAACTATGAGAAATCGTTCACCTATTCCGCCTCACACGCCTCCTACTACCCGGGCGCGGTCAATATGTCCGTAAAAATCCTCTTCTCAAAGGACGACGGCAGGCTTTTGGGCGCGCAAATCGTCGGCTACGACGGCGTTGACAAACGAATCGATGTGCTGGCGACAGCCATACGCGCCGGCATGACGGTCTATGACCTGACTTCGCTCGAGCTGGCCTACGCCCCGCCGTATTCCTCAGCGAAGGACCCGGTCAATATGGCGGGTTATGTGGCCGAGAACATTCTCGCGGGCCTGACGAAAGTGTTTCACTGGCACGACGAGCCCTCCCTGCCGCGTGACGGCAGCGTGACGCTGCTCGACATCCGCACGGTACCGGAATACGAAAACGGCTTTATCGACGGGTTTGTCAACATCCCCGTCGACGAACTGCGCCAAAACTTGGGCCGTGTCGATACAAGCAAGCCCGCTTACGTCGTCTGCCAGGTCGGGCTGCGCGGGCACACGGCCTGCCGGATTCTGGCTCAGCACGGCATTGAATGCTACAATCTATCGGGCGGTTACCGGCTGTGGAAAAGCATCTACCGCGGAACGGTGCCCGCAGCCAAAGATAAAATCGTCAACAGCGAGACGATGAGGCCGCTTGATAAAACGACCGTAGAGGTCAACGCCTGCGGCCTGCAATGCCCGGGGCCGATTATGAAGCTTTCAGAAGCGGTTAAAAACGCGAAGGACGGCGACGTCATTGAAATCAAAACCACCGACCCCGCGTTTTCGGCGGACGTCGAGGCCTGGTGCCGCCGGACAGGCAACACCTTTGAGGGCATGAGCAGCGAAAAAGGCATTTCAACGACCGTTTTGAGAAAGGGCGGACTGCCCAACTGCATTGACCGGGTCGCCGGCGACGCCAAAAACATCATCGTGTTTTCGGGCGACCTTGACAAAGCCATCGCGTCGTTCATCATCGCGAACGCCGCAGCCGCCATGGGCCGAAAGGTCACCATGTTTTTCACCTTCTGGGGGCTCAATATTCTGCGCAAGCCCGATAAAGTGAAGGTGAAGAAGAATTTCATCAGCCGTATGTTCGGCATGATGATGCCCAGGGGGAGCAAAAAACTAAAACTCTCCAATATGAACATGGGCGGCATGGGCGGCAAAATGATACGGGCCGTGATGAAAAACAAACACATCGACAGTTTGGAAGACCTCATCAAAGCTTCGGTGGAAAACGGCGTCGAACTCGTCGCCTGCACGATGAGCATGGACGTTATGGGGCTCAAGCTCGAGGAACTCATGGACGGGGTCAAGGCGGGCGGCGCCACGGCGATGCTCGCGAACGCCGAGGAATCCGATATGTCGCTGTTCATCTGATAAAACGCAATTTAGGACAGCGGGGCCGCGGCAGAAAACACTGCCGCGGCCCTTAAAGTTTTTTTACTTTACAGGGTTATTTGATCCCGAATTTTCGCGAGCGTTTTCTCGCCGATTCCCTTGACTTTCAACAGTTCTTCCACGCTCGAAAACGCGCCGTTCTCCCTGCGATATTCGATAATGGCCGCCGCTTTGACCTCGCCGATGCCGTCGAGGGTCATCAGCTCTTCGAGACCGGCCGTGTTGATATTGACAGGGCCGGTCCTGCTCGTCGCCGGTTTGGTATCCGGCTCAGCAGCCTGTGTCTGAGGCGCTTCGGCCGCGGGCAAGCCGCTTTGTTCCGTCGTGTTTTGCCCGCCTGTGCCTGCCTGCGCCGTTTCGGTTGCTTCCACCTCTGTTACCCATACCGCTTGCGTGGGCAACGGTTCTTTGGACGGAACCTTGACGGCATGGAACGCCGGCGCCGAAAAAACATTATAGAATATCAAGCCGGCGGCCATAGCCAGCCCCAGCGCGACGAGATACAACTCATGCCTTTTTTCGCTCACCTGCGCACCCCAAACTATATGAAAAGCTGAAAGAACACCACGGTTCTCCCCTTTTTGGTTTCACCCGCGAATTCCATAATAACCGCCTTGCCTTTGCCGCGCAGCACGATTTTGTCGCCCGCGGCGGTTTTCGCGTCGGGCTTGAGAACCTGAACACCGTTGACAAATACCCGGCCCGTGTTCACCGCCTGCGCGGCCACGTTTCTCGAGATGTTGAACGCGGCGCCGACAATGCCGTCGAGCCGCGGGGACGCGACGGTTTCCCGCTTTTCGACAGGCGGCTTTTGGCTGCCGCCAATGAACTCCGATACATCCGCGGCGCGCGCGGCAAGGGTTCCCCTGCCCGCCTGCCGCAAGTTTTCCTCAAGGAATCTGCCGACGGTTTTTAAGACAAACATTTCGCAGCCGTCTTTTGACGACAGAATATCGCCGACAGCTTCGCGCTTGACGCCCAACGCGATGACCGCCCCGAGATAGTCCCGGTGGCCGAGCGCCGAGAAACCGTCTTTATGAATTTTCAGCAGCGCCAACGGATTTTCCTCCGGGTGTTGCCGAAAATACTCCTCCGGCTCTTCGCTGCCGGGCAGGAACACCGCCACGGTTCTTTCCGCGTCCGGGAATCCTCCGTAAAAACTCAGGCTGACACCGGCTCGGTTTTTCATCGCGTTACGCAACAGTGTCCGCTGCCTCGCGTCGAGAAACGCGGTAAAAGCGACGGTGTTTTTTGCGGCGGCCTGCCGCGCCTTATCCTCCGCGGCGGCAAGCAGCGCGGCGTCGCTGTCCATAATCACACATCTTTCATAACTTCTGAATTCAATGCCTAAAAAGGCGCAAGAGAATGGTATCACAGAAAGGCAAAAATCTCAATATTTATACATTCAATTTCAATGAAGGTTGACAAAGACGCGGACATACTGTTATTATGAAATGTGTAAAAATTTGGGAACAACTTACGCTTTGTTCTCTTAACGGAAAGGATACGATTATGAAAAAAGCAAAGAAAGCGGTTCTGGGGCTCGCTGCCGCCGCCGCGGCGGGCGCGGGTCTGGTATACCTGTTCAAAGAGAAGATGAAAGAAGAAGTGTTTAAAGAAAAAGTGATGGAAAAAGCGGGCACCGGCCTGGGCAAAACCATCGGCGGCATCAACGCCGTTTTACCGAAATTGCCGTGGCCGTCCATCGAGGATTATGTCAGCGAAAACTTCTATGAGGGCACCGCGGAGTTTCGCGACACCGGTATTCGCGGCGGCCGATGGAAACTCGGCTATGCCAGGGCGAGCCTTCTGCCCGTGGCGTACAATGAAAAAGATTACTACCTCGGCGGCTATTTGACCTTCCCGCCCTCCACGGTCAAATCCATTCTCGACGACCAGGCTGTCCGCGTCATTTGCCTTGACGACGGCACGGGGCGCGGCGCCGCCGTGTTCGCGGTTATCGACTGCGTCGGCCTTTCGGGCGCGGATGTCCGCACCATCCGGGGGCTGTTGAAGGATTTCGCGGCCGAGAACAACATTGTGAGTATCAACATTTCCGCCACGCACTGCCACAGCGCCATCGACACGCAGGGGCTTTGGGGCGTGCTGCCCGAGATTTTAAAAAACAACATCAAAAAAATCAAAAAGGGCGATGTGGACGGCCTGATTTCCGGCAGGGACCCGGAGTTTATGCAAAAGTTGCATGAAACGGCCGCGCAGGCGATCAAAGACGCCTTCCTGTCCATGAAGAGGGGCCGGCTGTTCAGCAAGACTTTCGATGACCTGAAGTATTCGCGCGACAAGAGGCCCCCCGATGTCGTCGTCAAAGACATCACGAAACTGCACTTTATCCCCGACGACGGCAGTACGGAGACGGTCGGTGTGTTTATGGCGGCCCACCCGACGGCGCTCGACCCGAAGGAAGGAGAATTGAGCGCGGACTACATCTACTACATTGAGGAAGAGGTCAACCGGGCCGGCTCCAACTTCATCTTCTTCCAGGGCCCGCAGCTCGCGGTCGCCGTTGACCGCGGCCCCGTTATTCCCGAGGGAGCCACGGGACGCGGCTTCATGGAATACGGTTGGGCTATCGGCAGGCATCTGATGAAAATCAAGGAGGAAGAGGAGGAGAAAGTGTCCCCGATCCTCAACATCCGCAGCAAAGAGGTGTTTGTCCCCGGCGGCAACCCGGTTTTGATGCTGGTTCTCAAGGCCGGTATCGTCAACAACATCGCGTTGAAAACCGGGCCGAAGGCAGCCGACGCGGTGTTTGTCACCGAGGTCGGCTATGTCGAGCTCGGCAAAACGCTTCGCCTCGCTTTGCTTCCCGGCGAGTTCGCCCCCGAAATGCTTGTGGGCGGGACGCTTTCGGCGGAGGAATCCGTCAACAAGGAAGAATGGCCGTTCGAGCCGATGAAGGATATGCTCGCGGAGGGCAAAAACCTTGTCGTCGTCGGCCTTTGCAACGACAGCATCGGCTACATCCTGCCCGACAACGACTACGGCCCCATGCTCGCGGAAGACCGTTATGAGGAATCCGTTTCCGCCGGCAAAGAGACGGGCTCGACCATCGTCGGCGCGTTCCGGAACCTGGTCGACGAGTGCGGACGGCTGCGGTAAAAGCCCTCTTTTTCAAAGAGGGTGGCGGCCGAAGCCGGCGGGTGATGGCAATCCTCAGTTACCTGTCGGTGACAGTTCCCGGACACTATGATGTATAAGGAGAACCGAATATGAAATCAAGAAGACTGCTTAGCCTGATTCTCTCTTTCATTTTGCTCGTTTCCGCCTGCCTGCCCGTTTACGCCGCATCGGCATTTTGTGATTGCGGCTATTCACCGGTCGTTTATGTTTCGGCGCTCGGCAGCGCGACTCTCTATTTGGACGCGGGCACGGAAAACGAGCGCGTTATTTTCAGGCCTGAGCAGGAAGACATCTTGAAACTTGTCGGCAAACTGGCCCCGCCGGCGGTTCGCTTCGCCGTTGACAGGGATTACAACGCCTTCACCGGCAGCATCGCGGCGGCGGCCAACGAACTGTTCGGCCCGCTCGCGATGGATGAAAACGGCGACTCAAGCCCCCGGATTTCCACAAAACTGACGCTGCCGACGGACCCGTCTCACGGGCGCGGCCGCGATTACTATTTCGCCTACGACTTCCGCGTGGACCCGCTCGAAACGGCGGAGAAACTCCACGAATTCGTGCAGCATGTCAAGGTCTTGACCGGGCACGACAAAGTGTCGATGAAGGCCTCCTCGCTCGGCGGCGTCATCGTTATGGCGTACCTGGACAAATACGGTACGGACGAACTCGACGCCCTGATTTTTCAATGCTGCCCGATACTCGGCGTCGGCGTGGCGGGCGACCTGTTCACCAAACGCGTCGTGTTGAACGCCGACGCGCTCGTCCGGTTCGGCACGCAGGTTCTGCCCGAAGGCGCGGCCGGTTCGCTGCTCGACATCCTGATACAAACGCTCGATTTTCTCGGCGTGTTCGGCGCGGTTCTGGGCGTCGGCGACACGCTCGTCGCCAACATGAAGGACCAGCTTTACGACGAGCTGCTGATACCCGTATTCGGGCGTATGCCCGGGCTTTGGGCGCTTGTGCCCGACGCCAGCTACAACGAGGCGAAGGAGATTATGTTCGCCGAAGGCGCGAGCCAAACGCTGATAGACAGAGTGGACTATTACCACTGCAATGTTCAGGGCAAGGCCGATGAAATCCTTAACGGCGCGCTCGACGACGGCGTCCGTATCCTGATTTTGGCGGGCTACAACCTGCAGCGCGAGCCGTATGTCGAATCGTACCTCAACAACAGCGACGGCGTGGACGACACGATTTACAACGCGCCGGGCGTTATCTGCGCGCAAATCGGCGAGACGCTCGGCGAGGGGTATGTCCAGCGAATCGACGACGGCCACAACCATCTTTCGGCCGACGGTGTCATCGACGCCTCAACCTGTTTCCTGCCCGAAAACACCTGGTTTGTCAAGGATATGCTGCACAGCACGACGCACGCGGGGCATAAGGAGTTTTACGATTGGTTCCTGGAAGGCGGCGCGGGTTTCGACGTGCATACCGACGCGCGCTATCCGCAGTTTTTGCAGAATGACACGGTCAACGAGCAGCTGCTGCCGCTGACAGGGAACATGCCGGAGGACATCCGGATAGAGGATATTGTCCGGGTGTTGTTTTCGGTTTTAAAGGCTGTTCGGGGTGCGGGGATTATGTAGGCAAGGTTTTGTCCGGCGCGGTCGACCTCTCCGGCTGCCGCGCAGCCACCTCCCCTTGCCAAGGGGAGGCAGGAAAGGCCTTGGATCGAATGACGCAAATTCAAAAAATCAAGAGGGCTTTCCGCTGCCGGAAAGCCCTCTGTTTTATGCGTTTATGCCTTACAGCTTCACTTTAATGGTTTTGATTTCAAACGGCTTGAAGGTCAGGGCGATTTTGCCGTCCTTGACTGCCAACGCCGTTTCGTTTTCTTCCATCAAATTGCACTCGACGGCGTCTTGGACAGCGTCGCCGAACGCGAACGAGCAGGCCGTCTTTTTGTTCCAGGTTTCATATGCCCGGATGATGAGGTCGCCGCTGTCCTCCGCTTTTTTGACCGTCTCAATGACGATGTTGCCGCGGTCGGCGCTGACGAGCGAATAGGCCGCGGGCAGCGTGCCGCCGCCGGGTTTGGCCTCGGCGCAATACAGCGGGAAGTTCAGCGAATAACCGTGCTTCACGACATTCGACGAGGCGGCGTTGCCGGCGTGCGGGTAAATCGAGTAGGTGAAATGATGGACTTCCCTATCCTGCGCCCAATTGGGGTTGGTCGCGCAGCGCAGAAGCGACGGCATGATGTGGCCGTTTTTAACCGTCCAGCCGTATTTGCAGTCGTTGAGAATCGACAGGCCGAAACTGTTGTCGCTCAAATCCGCCCACTTGTGGCCGGAGACCTCGAACTGCGCGAAATCCCACAGCGTGTTGTTGTGAGTCGAGCGCTCGATGTTGCCGAACTGGATGTCAAAGGTGGCTTTGATGGCGTTGACATCAACGGGGTAGTCGGCTTTGAGCAGGATGTTCTTCTCTTTCCAATCGGCGGTATATTGCACGTCGATGCGGTCGACAGCGCTGTAGAAGATGAAGTATTGCTCGACGGTCGAGGACATGAACTTGCGGACCACTTTCAGAACGGTCCTTACGGGGCCGTTTTCGATGAGCTCGCAGCTTGTCACATCGGTAATGTCCGTGCTCTTTTCGCCAAAATAGACGTCGACGTTCCACGCCTCGTGGTTGTAAGGCCTGTCCTCAAACGCGATGAGCTTGTTGAGCGCCTTGCCCTCGGGCGCGGTTTTCCGGCCGGTTGCTTTGTGCAGCAGGGACTCGATGTTCATCGCGTCGTCGAATTTTACTTCAAAGAAGCGGTTGGCAACGGTTTTGCCGTCGACGGTGACGCCGCCGTCGGGTACTCCGGCCGTCCCGGCCTTGATTTCAAACGCTTTCCATCCCTTGGCGGGGACGCCCTTCGCGAAAAAGGCCAGTTTGCCGTCGAAGGTCTTCTGGCACGGCAGTGCGGTGCCGTCCTCATCAAAGACGGAGAAATCCGCGAGGGCCGGCATGTCGGTGATGACGATATCATCGCGGGCGAAGCCGAGCGTGTTGAAGACGACGAGGGACGGATTTTTAACCGCGGCGGCCGAGGTTAAGGCGCCAACCGCTTTCGAGACAAGTTCGTTTCCTTTAGCCAGGATTTCCTCATACTGAATCTGCGAGTCGTCATAGACTTCTTTGATGGACGAGCCCGGGATGATGTCGTGGAACTGGTTGAGCAGGATAATTTTCCACGCCTCATAAATATCCCCGGCGGGGTATTCGCCGCCGGCTTTCACCATGGCGATGCCCGCGAGCGTCTCAAGGTCGTGGTACAGGTTTTCACTCTTGCGGTTGTAGCGCTTGTTGCGCGCCTGCGAAGTCAGGGTGCCGCGGTGGAACTCGAGATACAGTTCGCCCGACCAGGAGGGAAGCAAGCGGTTGCCGCCGACGTCCTTTTGAAGGTTGTCGAAAAACTCCCGCGCGAACTGCATTTTCGTCCGCGGGCAGCCCGGGATGCCCCGCTCCAGGCGCCGGCCGTTCTCGATCATGTCAGTTGTCGGGCCGCCGCCGCCGTCGCCGTGGCCGAAAGAGCAAAGCACATTCTTGTTGAGGTTCTTTTGGGAATAGCGCTTCCAGCCGCCCAGAATCTGCCGGGGCTCGAGGTAGGCGTTGTAGGTCGTGCCGAAATCCTGCCGCTCGTCGTTGCCCGTGCTCGGAATGAAGTGGGCGAGCACGCCGGTGCCGTCAATACCCTTCCAGACGAAGGTGTCGTAAGGCACCTTGTTGTATTCGTTCCAGGAGATTTTGGTGGTCATAAAGTAGTCGATGCCCGCGCGCTTCATGATTTGCGGAATGGCGGCGGAGTAGCCGAACACATCGGGCAGCCACATGATTTTGTTGTCGACGCCGAACTCGTCTTTGAAGAAGCGTTTGCCCACCAGGAACTGCCTGACGAGCGATTCGCCGGACACGACATTCGTGTCGGACTCGACCCACATGCTGCCTTCGGCCTCCCAACGGCCTTCGGCGACGCGCTTTTTTATCTCTTCGTACAGTTCCGGGTAATCCTGCCTGCAGTAGTCATACAGCTGGGCCTGCGGTGACATAAACTTGTACTCCGGGTATTCCTCCATGTATTTGAGCACGGTGGCGAAGCTGCGGCCGGTTTTATCCCTCGTCTGGCGAAGGCGCCACAGCCAGGCGACGTCGATGTGGGTGTGGCCGATGCACGAGACGAGCGCCTCGGCGTTGTCTTTGCCGTAAATCTCTTTGTCGAGCAGGGCGATGGCCGCCTCGCCGGATTTCCGGAAGGTTTCATAATCGGCCGCGTACAGGTCGATGAGGCCGGCCGCCTCGTTGAGAACGCGGACGATGTCGACGCGGGGCAGGTCGTCGACCGAATACAGATTGGCGACCTCCAACGGCGTCTGCAGGTCAAACACCAGTTTTTGAACAAAGTCGTCGACGGTTTTAATTTGGGCGCGCATCATCACGCGGCCTTTGTAGGCAAAGGCGTCGGTGTGGGCGTTGATGCAGACATCGTACTTTTCGCCCGCTTTCGCGCAGTCGGTCAGACGGACGAATTGGTGGTTGGAGTCCATGCCCTGAATCAGCTTGCCGTTGGCGTAGAGAATCAACTGCGGGTTGGTCTGGCGCCACTCCCCGCTTTCGTGCGGCATGACCTCATAGAGAACCGGCTTGCCGGCGAAAGACGCGGGAATCTCGAAGCGGTGGCGGAACCAGGCGTAGCATTCCGGGTAGCCCCACAACTCTTTCTCCGTGTCAAAATCGCGCCATTCCCCTTCGTCGATTTGGTCAAAGCGGTATTGGCCATCGCGGTATTGAAATCCGTCGAGCCGGACGCTGTCGGGATACAGCCATTGGCTCCTGACCGTATCGATGATTCTGCGGATGCGCCACGGAAAGCGGTTGCGTTCCGCGTTTTTATCCATAAAATTGACGCCGTTGCCCATAGATTCAGTCCTTTCTTTTATGACAAGTTTTTAATTATACCGCGTCGAAATGGCTGCAATACAGCGGCAGCGGGAACCACTGCTTCGCCGCGGAACCGAGTTCGCGGCGCTCTTTGGAATACAGCGAATACAGGAAGCGGACCGCCTCGTGATGCCCAAGCTCGACATCCGGCGTTTTGTGGGTTTTTTCGACCGTCACCTCACCGCCGCGGACGCGTATTTCAAAGTGCTCGTCGCCGCCGAAACCGTGAATAAGCATGACAAGCGAGCCGTCGCACAGCGGCTCTTTGGCGGCTTTGACCTTCAGAAAAGCCCGCGCCGTGTTTTCGAAACGCAGGATGGAGCAGCATTCCGCGTGGCGGACATGGCAGTTCTCGGCGAGGACGGTGAAGAACTCGAGCGAGTCGTTGTCAAACGGCGCGACATCGAAGCCGACGCTGTTATCCTGCACGGTTTCGAAGATAGCCAGGACAAGCTGTTTAAGGTCGTCTTTGGAGGCCGCCTTGAAATCACTGAGGCCGCCGCCGCGCCCGACGGTGAAAAAGCCTTTGAATTCCCCGTCCTTCAGGGCTATGTACGGCTTGCTGTGCCACGAGCAAAGGACATCGAACAATTTGTCAACGGGCGTGTCGGCATAGTGGGGTTGAGAACGCAAAAGCGCGTCAATTTGTTTGAGATGTTCGATATCGCCCGGTTCGAGAGGTTTGACCTCCAGCTCGTTTTCGGCGTCGATACCGAAGTAGTGGCGCAGATTGGTGACGGAAACGTTGAACACATACTTGACGCCCGCGGGCTCAAACGAGAAATAGCCGTAGCGCTGGCGCTGGCCGCCGAGCATGCTGTAATCCGCGCCGGTTTTGAGCATGTCCTGCATCGCCATATTCATCGTTTCTTTCATGAAACCCTTCGAGCGGGACTCGCGGCCGACCGCGACATTGCCGATGCCGCCGCACAACAGGCGCTCCCCGCCGGCGATTACAGGGTAGTAAAACAAACCGACCGCCGCGCGGATTTTGTCGCCTTCTTTGACGATGTGATTGGCTGCGCAGGGGTCGTTTTCTTTTTTGTAGAGTTTCGGGAGCAGAGTGAGAAAATCCCGCTTCGGTTCCTCGTCGTCGGTGAAAAACACCTCGTCAAGAAAAGAAATCAGCTGCTCGTAATCCTCCGGCGGGGTTTTGCCTTTATACAAATTATCCGAAATAAAAACCTCTCCTTTCCTAAACATATGGGTTTATGTTAAGCCAAATCGAAGGGGGTGTCAATGGAAAAAACGCATTTGTTTCACCGGCCATCCGCGATGCGCCTTCGGCCTCTCCCCCAGAAGCGTTTGCCCGCGAAACCGGCCGCGGCGCCGGCGAGGGCCACCGCGAGCCACGACAGCACGGTGGCGTTCCAGCCCTTGCTGCCGGCAATGAGGCCGATGCTTACGCTTGACAGCGCGGACGCGAAATACGAGCAGGCGTTTAAAAACCCCGTGACGGAAGCCGATTTGCCTAAGGAACCGAACCGCAGGGGGATGAAGGTCAGCAGCATGGAGTTGACGCCGAGCATGCTCGCAAGCGACACCGCGAACAAGACGGCGGTAAACACGATATGAATGTCACCGAAGAGATACAGAAAAACAAACGAGGCGGTGCTGACGAGAAACAAGACGCCGACTGTCGCCATTTCATTGTTGGTTTTTTTGTTCAGCCAAACCGCGGCATAAGCGCCCGTCAGGCTGACGACGGGCATCAGGACAGAAAGCGCGGCGGCTATCGAGGGGGCGACGCCGAACGACTCGGTGATAAAGGCGGGCACCCATAGGGTAACCCCGTCTTTGAGGATGCCGTTGAAAAGGATCCCCGCGACGGCGAAGACAAGGCCCGTGCCCGCGATGAGCCCGAGCAGGCCGCGCGGTTTGCCCGTCGGGGCTGCGCCTGCCCCGGTTGCCGCGCGCCCGTCAGCCGGCGCGGCCGCCTCCATGCACGCGATATAGTCCGCGATGCCCGAAATACCCGAAAACCAGACGGCCGAAGCGAAAATGAGAAGCGCCCCGCCCGCCAGAAAAACCGGCCGCCAGCCGGCAACCGAAAGGACGGCGGACGACAGGACATAGGACGCGATGGTGCCGGCCGGGATGGTCGAGGCCAGCCGGACGCCGGCCTTTTGCTGCCGGTCTTTCGGGAGCCATCGGGAGAAACAGCGGATGATGGGCGACCAGAGCATCGACTGGAACCACCCGTTGAGGCACCAGACGGCAATCATCAACGCGGGCGCGGTGTTAAGCCCCATCAGGATATTCGCGCAGCCGGCCCCGAGCAGGCCGAAGCCCACCATCTTTTTCGGGGAAACCCGGTCGCCGAGAAGGCCGTTGACCAGTTGGCCGACGCCGTAACAGGCCAAAAAGCCGGTGCCGACGCTACCGGCATAGACCTTTGTGATGCCTTCGGCCGCCATGATTTCGGCCATACAGGCCGAAAAATTGAGGCGGCCGATGTAGCTCATGCTGTAAGCGAACCAGCACAGCCGGATCAGCCGTTTCATGCCTTTGTTAAGCAGTTTTTCATCCATGCGGCGCAATCTCTTTGTTTGAAGCGATAAAAACCAGACGGCAATCGTCGATGGCCAGCATTATCAACGCCGATAACATCGGCAGCACCCTGGCGGCCAGAGTTTTTAAAATACCCATCGCTGCCTCACCCTCATCAAACGGGCCAGGGCTTGCTCGAGGCGATAAAGGTCGCGCGGCAGTCGGTGGTCCGTGTGCCGTGGCCGGTGCTCATCCCGCCGTGGTCGGAGGTTATAATAAACAGCCAGTCCTCCCCGGCGTAGGTTTCACGAGCCTCGATGGCTTTGATAATATCGTCGGCGTCCTTGTCGCAGGACTTCACCGCCTCGACGTAATCCGGGTTGTTCACGGTAAACCCGGTGCCGTGGCCGGCGGAATCCGGACGTTCGTAGATGCAAAACACAATGTCCGCGCAGTTCGGGCTCGCCGCCTCTTCGAGCAGGGCGGCCTGCAGGGTGTCGTCCCAGCTGTAGGTTTCCCACCGGACATTGATGTTGTTCGCCCGCGTGTAAACGACTTCGTCTTTGTAGGTTGCGTTTTCATCGGTGATATGGCCGCCCCAGACGCATTTGAACGCCGCGCTTGCCGCGCTCCCGTCTTGCACCAGTTTTGTCAGAACCGTCGGATAGTCGTTGGATTTGACCATGCCGTTGTCATAGACCCCGTGTTTGTCGGCCCACACGCCGGTCAGGATGGAAGCCCAGCCCGGCGCGGTGCAGGTTTTCTGTTTGTCAAACAAAAAGCTTTCTCCGCCGCAGTAAGCCGTGTAGAGGCCGCCCCGGTCCGAAACGAGTTTGATGCCGCTGAGCGGTTCGTCTTTGAGAACGGTGACCCCGTCGCACCGCGCGCCGTCAAAACCGATGATAAAACATTTTTTCACCGTTTTGCCCGCGGGCAGCGGAGAGCTGAAATGCGCCTCGACCATATCGGCGACCGCCGTCTGCGGCAGGGCTTCCTTGAGCGTGTTGTCAAACATACCCGAGTTTTCCAACCGTTTTGAATAGACGCTTGAGTTGAGCGTGATCAAAAAGGTCAGCAGCGCCACAACGGCCTCAAGAATTCTCCAGCTCCTTTTTGAAAAAAAAGCCATAACGGTTCCTCCCATTTACCCGCCGCGGCGGGCGTATTTCGCTTTGTCCGTTTAGAAAATCATACCATAGCAAACCGGTGTTTTCAATATAAAGGGCTGTATTTTCGCCCCATTCCTGTTATAATGTGGATAAGCGCGGCGGTAAAACGCGCGTTTCGGACGCACATCGGAAAGGGTGTTAACCGTGAAGTTTGCCAAACAATCCGTTTCTCTTCTTCTCGTTGTTTTGCTCGTCGTTTCCGCGGTCGGTTCCGCTTCGGCCGCGGGCGCTTTGACTTCACAGCAGGAGTGGGAGGCCCGCTGGGACTCCGTTAAAACCGACACGGGCGTTATCGCATTGACGCCGGGGGCGGACGAAACCGAAATGCGGTTCGCGTGGCTTTCGGAACTGTATGATTTCGCCCCGAAATTTAAACTCGGCGAAAACCCCGGGCTGACGGACGCGGTCGAGCTCAAGGTCACCGGCACGCCGGGCCTCGCGGGAAGGATCGCGAACAAAGTAACGGCAGCCGGCCTGAAAGAGGACACCACCTACTATTACAGTTACACCGTCAACGGCTTATGGCGAAAAACCGCGCGCTTTCAAACCGGCGGCTCCGGGGATTTCAAAGCGCTGCTGGTCTCGGATATTCAAATCGGCCGCTCCGGCGACGAAAGCCTGGACGAAGTCCTTATACGAGACTCCTACGGCTGGAACCGGACGCTCGAAACCGCCGTGGCGGAAAACCCGGACATAAGTTTCATTCTTTCCGCGGGCGACCAGGTTAACACCGCGTTGACGAACAAGCAGTACAACGCGCTGCTCGCGCCCGAACCCCTTCGCTCCCTCCCGTTCGCGGCGGCGATGGGCAACCACGATTTTTCCTTCCCGCTGTACCGGTACCATTTCAACAACCCCAACGAATTCACGGGCGACCTGCTCGGGGCCCCGGGCGGTTTTGCGTTTTGGTTCACGCGGGGGAACGCGCTGTTCCTCGTCCTCAACTCGAACGCGACGCTGCCTTTCGGCCAGGAATCGTTTATTCGGCAGGCGGTCGAAGCGAACCCGGACGCCGTCTGGCGCGTTGTCCTGATGCACCACAGCATCTACGGCGCGAACGGCGACGGCGGGTTGAACGCCGTATGGAAATTTTACGCGTCGATGTTCGACGACTATGATATCGACCTTGTTTTGAGCGGCCATGACCATGTGCATTGCCGCACCTACCCGCTCAAAGGCGGGCAAATCGACCCCGACGGCACCGTCTACCTTTCGGAGAGTTCGTCCTCGGGCAGCAAATACAGCGGCGCGCCCGAAACGGCGCCGTGGTACGCGGCGAGTTGCCGGCAGGACAGGGCCCCCACCTATTCCGTCCTGGAGTTTGACGAAAACGCCCTGACCGTCAACACTTACAGAGCCGACACCCTTGAGACCGTTGACGATGAGTTGGTTTTGGAAAAGGACGGACCGGACGGGATTCCCGGCGAAACGGGCGGTTTGGCCAAACTGATTGAAATTGTTGAGATATTGGTTCAATTATTAAAAGCGTCCGTATAGACAACCCGACAGCCGGTGTAAAGTCACCTCACTTTACACCGGTTTGATACAATACGGACAGCGAAAGGGGCAGAAAATGGACAACACGGGCAAAATCGTGATTGACCTCGCGCCGAACGGCGAAAACCCCCGCAACAGCGAGGGAGCGTTTTTTACATTAAAGGACGGGCGGATTCTGTTCGCCTACAGCCGCTACAGCGGCGGAGGATTCTTCGACGATTCGAACGCGGACATCGCGGCCGTTGTGTCGGCCGACGGCGGGGAAACCTGGAGCGAGCCGAAGATTCTTTTCACGGCCGCCGGCCATGGGACCAAAAATGTGATGAGCGTGTCTCTGCAGCGGCTCGACAGCGGCAACCTCGCGATTTTTTATTTGGTCAAGCACGGGTTTCACGACACGCGGCCGGTCATGCGCGTTTCCGCCGACGAGGGCGAAACCTTCGGCGAGGCGAAATACTGCGTCAACCGCCTTGGCAACAACGTCGTCAACAACGACCGCGTCGTCAAGTTGTCAAGCGGTCGGCTGATTTTCCCCGCGGCGCACCACGGCGTCAAAACACAATCGGCGACGGGTTTGTTTCCCATCGCCGTCGACTATTTTTATTATTCGGACGACGATGGGGAAAACTGGTTTGAGAACGACTGCTGCGTCGCGCTCAATTCGCCGCACACGAAGGTCGGGTTGCAGGAACCGGGCATCCTCGAACTGTCGCCCGGGACGCTGTGGGGTTGGGCGAGGACGGATATGGGCCGCCAATACGAGTTTTTCTCGCGCGACAGCGGCGAAACCTGGAGCAGCCCGGAACCGTCGCGTTTCACGAGCCCCTGCTCTCCTCTGTCGATGAAACGGATACCCGGCACCCAAAAACTGCTGGCCGTCTGGAACCCGATCCCCTCCTACCCGACGGGCAAGCTCGAAATCCCCGGCAGTGAGCGCAAGCGCCTGGTATACGCCGTCAGCGAGGACGACGGCGCCGCCTGGGGAGAGCCGGTCATCCTCGAGGACGAAGACCTCTCGGGGTACTGCTACACGGCGATCCATTTTGAAAAGGATTTTGTGCTTCTCGGTTATTGCGCCGGGAGCTCGGAAGAATACTCCATTCTTTCCCGGCTGAGAATACGGAAAATCCCGCTGAAAGACATCCAAGCGTAAAGGAAGGAGATTGCCATGAGCACACTGGTCATTTTTTATTCTTTCTCGGGCAAGACAAAACGGATCGCCTCGGACCTGGCCAAAAAAGAGAACGCCGATTTGTTTGAGGTGAAAGCGAAAAAGCCTTATAACATTTTCACGGCTTTCCTGAAAGGCGCCCCCGCCGCGATGAAACAGAAACACACCGAAGTGGCCGATATCAAATGCGATTTCAGCCGGTATGACAAGGTCATCGCCCTCGCGCCGGTTTGGGGCGGTTTCCCCGCGCCGCCGTTCAACGCCTTCCTGCGGAAAATCCCGAAGGGCAAGGAAGTCGGGATCATTATGGTTTCGGGCGGCGGGACGACGAAAGACAGCCAAAAAATTATAGAGTTCGCGAAAGGCCTCGGCCTGAATGTCACGGAATATAAAGATATTAAGGCACCGAAATAAATCGACCTCTCCGGCTGCTGCGCAGCCACCTCCCCTTACCAAGGAGGCAAGAAGGTTTCACCTTCTCAAGCCGGCCAGGCCGGTGGTTTGGTTAATACCAATCGTCCAGTTGGAGGAAGCGGCGATGATATCGGCGTCAACGGAATCGACACGGCCGTCGCCGTTGACATCGCCCGCTTTGTAATTGTACGCCTGCGCCTGCGCGTCCCATTCTAGCAGCCAGTCTTGCACGAGATTGCACAAATCCGCGTCGACGGCGTTGATGAGGCCGTCACCGTTGACGTCGCCGAAAATGACGGTGTGATAGGTTGCCAGCAACCCGTTCGATGCGCCGTCGAGCACCTCGACGGCCGTGCCGGTGCCCGCGCTTTCCCCGCCGGGAGCGAACCGTAAAACCGCCCCGCCGGTGGTTTCGACATAATCGCTTGCGATGTCTGTTTTCGTGACGCTTTCCCTCAGGCCATAGATGAACCGGCCGGTTTCGTCGACGACGCAGCCGGAACCCTCGATGCTCCGTATTCCAGGCAGTTCGACCGTGATTACCGGCCGGACGCCGACGAACGACTTCAGGGCAAAATAAAACTCATAGATATGGCCGTAGCCGTTGCCGTGCGAGGCGTGATTCGCTTTAAAGCCCGGCGAGCGGAACCACCAGCCGCTGTTGCCCGTACAGGGCGCGGACGGGTACACATACAACCCCATGCACTTGGCGAAGTCCGTGCCCCGCGCCTGCCTGGCCGGGTCCGCGTTGGCGGCCGATGTGTCGAACCCGTAAGCGGGATTGAGCGCCTCGTTGTAGGAGAGAAGAAACACCTTGTCGAGCGTATTGTTCCCGCCCGGCGTGCCGTAAACGGGATGGTTTTGGTTGACGACTTCGGTCGTTTCAATCCTGGCCTTTTCGGTGAAGGAAAACGCCTCGGAATAAAAGGCGTTGTTCAGCCAGCCGCGCAGCGAGCTCGTTTCCCAGGTCACGGCTTCGTTGCCGAAATTGTATTCGACGGCGTTGAGGATTTTCTCGGACATCAGCAACAACTGCCCGTTGCCGGCCGATAAAACGCGCCACTCGACGGGCTCGAACTTGAACCAGTAGGATGTGTCCGCGAAGTAGCCGTTGTCGTCCTGGTAGCTGTTTTCGGCCGTCGGGGCAAGGGAATAGTAGTAGGGCGTGTATTGCGCGAAGTTCACGAGTTTGTATTTTTCGCCTTCCAACATCACCGTGCCGTATTCGCCGGGTGAGAGTTTGTTCAGGTCGGCCAGCAGCGGCGGGTCCGTCACGAGGGTCTGGGGATAGGAGCCGAACTCAATGATGTCGCCGGGGGCGAAAGCTGCCCAAGCGCGCGAAACGCCCGTTGGCAGCAACGCGAAAATGAACGCGAAAAAGATAAGCCCGTGCAAAATCCGTTTTATTTTTCTTTTTATACCCGCGCCCCCTTAATGAATGCGTCCGTGTTTCACATTATATTTTTCTTGCCGTTTATTGTCAATGTATCCGGAACTGCTTCTCCGCATCTCTACCTCTCAGTCACCCGCAGGTGACAGCTTTTTCTCCGAAAACAGGCACCCTTTTGCCGCTGCACGGCATTTCCCCTAACAGGGGAATAACCTAACATAGGGGAGCCAAGAAAAGGCCGGCTCCCTCAGACGAGGGAGCTGTCGAGCGAAGCGAGACTGAGGGAGGGAATAAGAGAGCGGCTGCGCCACATGGTGAGTATTTTTATTAAATTCCAGAAGGAGGAACAACCGATGAAATCCGTGTTCAAAAAAACCATTGTTTTAACCGCGACGGCGGCCGCGGCCGTCACCGCCGGCATCCTGTATTCGACGCCGGCGAAGAAAACCGATTTGAGCTACGGCGCTTCCGACGCGCAAAAGCTTGACCTCTATCTGCCCCGGCTGCGCAAAGCGAAATGCCGGGCCGCCGTCATTTATATCCACGGCGGCGCCTGGAGCGGCGGCGACAAGGCCGGGTATGACACCGCGTGCAAAAAGAAGGCGAAAGACGGGTACGCCGCGGCGACCATCAACTACCGCATGATCGGCGAGGGCGCGACCTGGCAGGATATGCTCGACGACATCACGGCCGCGATGGAACTTGTCAAAGAAAAGGCGGCTGAGCAGGGCATCAAACTCGAAAAGGTGGCGCTGACGGGCGACTCCGCGGGCGGCCACCTCTCCATGCTCTACTGTTTCAAAAACGGGGCTGTCTCGCCCATTCCCATCGCCTTTTGCGCGAGCCGGTGCGGCCCGTCGGACCTGGCCGACAGCCGGTTCCTTGACGATTTTCTCGACCCCGAAAGCGTCTTACCGATCGTCGCCGGCCTCATCGGCAAACCGTTTACTATGGACTCGTTCGGCGAAGCAGCCGAAGACCTCAAAGCGGCCTCCCCCGTCACTTATATCACACCGGACGCGCCGCCGACGATCATCGCGCACGGTGTCAAGGACGATGTCGTGCCGTATTCGCAAGGTACCGGCGTGTATGACGACCTGCTCGCCGCCGGCGTGGAATGCGAACTCGTCACGTACCCGAACTCCGGCCACGGCCTCTCCGACGACCCCGAAAGCAGCGAGCGCTACGAGGAGCTGTTTGAGGAATACGCGGTGAAATACTTCGGGTATTGATTACCTCTCAGTCATCCGCAGATGACAGCTCCCCTAACATAGGGGAGCCATGAAAGCGCTAAAGCTGATTCTTTCCTGCCTCTCCTGGGTCAGGAGATGGTGTAAAGCGATTTCATCGCTGGGCGTCAGCCTGACGGAGAGGTCGTAAAGCCAAGAAAGTGGAGAACACTTATGCGATTAAGAAAATCCGAAGCGGCGGATATCGACGCCATTATGAACATCATCGAGCAGGCGCAGGCGAACTTCCGCAGCGCCGGTATCGGCCAATGGCAGGACGGCTACCCGAACCGCGACATCATCCGGCAGGACATCGAAAGCGAAGAAAGCTATGTGCTGACCATGGACGGCGTCATCGCCGCGACGGGAGTCGTTTCGTTTCAAAAAGAAGATGTCTATGACCGCATCTACGACGGCCGGTGGCTGAGCGACGGCCAATACGCCGTCATTCACCGCGTCGCCGTCGCCGACGGGTACCGGGGCCGGCGGCTGTCCTCCGCTTTCATCGAATTGGCCGAACGCCTTTGTTCCGAAAGAGGTGTTCGCAGCATTAAGGTGGACACGCATGAGGACAATCTGCCGATGCAAACCGTGCTCAAAAACAACGGGTTTCAATATTGCGGCATCATTTTTCTCGAAAGCGGCGCCAAACGGCTGGCGTTTGAGAAGATATCTTATTCTTCGCTGTTTTTCTCAATCCGGTCACGGATGAACGGTAAAACCTCTTCCGGCTCAATGCCCAAAACATGAGCGAACTCATCGTAAAGGGCTTTTTCGGCATCTTTCAGGAACCGCTCGTCCGAAGCGTGCATTTTCTTGCCGTCGTCCTTCAGTTCCTCACTGTGCAGATACAGGGTCTTAATCAACCTCACAAGAGCGGAGCGGTCGTTGCCGAACAAAATGTCTTTGTAACGCTCTTTTCGCTCCTTCTCGTTATCAATCCAAATTGTTTCTTCATCGGGTATTTCTTTAATTATGGCATAAATCTCTTCGGCCGAAAGGATACGGCGCATTTTCTCTTCAGTCTTTTCGTTCCCAACCGGAAGGTAAAGAGTGGAGCTATCCTCAAACACCGGCTTCAAAACATAATAGGAACCGGTTACCGAATCAACCGTCATATTCTGTTTACCGATGATTGTGCAAATCCCGTAATTCCCATATATAATAGTGTCGTTGATTGAAAACATGCCTGCCATCCTTTCTCAAACAAAAAAAGTGTCCTTTGCAGAAACCGGACTTATGCCCCGCAAAGAGAACCACGCGCGTTTCACTTATTTATAGTATAACATAAACTTCGCAAAACCGCAAATGAAAGAACCGTCAAAGGCCGCCCGGCGGTCAATATTGCGGCATCATTGACCTCGAAAGCGGCGCCAAACGCCTGGCGTTTGAGAAGGTGCTGCTCCCCCCGAACAGCCGCTGAACAGCGGCTGTTTCCATATGTAATAAAGGCGGTGCGGACAATTACATGTCCGTACCGTTTTCTGCTTTGTTACCATGCTGTATGTTTAATCACATGAATTCGAAACGCTCATATAATACATTAGGATGAACGAAAGGAGGTTAGAAAATGGGATTTGGATTTGGAGGAGACAACGACTGCAGTTGCATCCTCATCATCATTCTCCTTTTGTGCTGCTGCGGCGGTTGGGGTGGCGGCAAAGGCTGTTGCTAACGGGGCCGCCTGTTAGTGATTAACACGGAGAAGCCGCAGGGTAACCAATACCCTGCGGCTTTGCTTATTCATTCCCCCGTGTAGGGGCCGGTTTCCATGCCGGCCCGCGCTTCGTGTTAGGCGGGCATTAAAAAAAATTTGTCGCAGGACGGGGGCTTGCCCACCTCTTTCGCCGCCGAGCGGTGCCGTTCCTTGAAGAAGGAGCTTTTTTTATGCCCGCCGACAAAAATAAATATTCCTGAGTCCCATTTATGGCATTGACAAATTACATAAATAAGTCGAAAATGATTATAATTAACAAAAATTCACTATAAATATGGAAATTGACGATTTTCATGATATACTGTATAAAATGCGTAAAAAGGAGCACCACCCATGCCGGACATCCATATAAACATCAACGAAAAAGCCAACTTAATCTGGGCGATTGCGATAAGGAGAATATTGGTAATAGCTATATGACCCGATAACACCAAACTAAAACTTTTTGAAAAGGAGAATAATTATGCCGATGAAATCTCCAGAAATAAGTGTTGAAAAAATCTTTAGTGCCGCTTGCGAATTGCCCTACTGTAAGATTGATCGTGAAGAATTTCTGACGAAACAACTAAAAAACAAGGTTCGGCCGGCACAGCTTGCCGATGCACTGGAAAATGGGACGATTAACGCAAAAATACCAATTAACATTCTTGATGACATCTCAAAAGGATCAATATCACTAGAAACATCGAAAGTCACTTTGATAGCCACTGCTGCTGGGATTCCAGGTGGCCTCGCTATGATTGGAACCATCCCAACAGACTTGATGCAATTCTATGCTCATGTTTTTCGAATCGCCCAGAAGCTCGCCTATATATATGGTTCAAAAGAGTTAGAGTTAAGTGATGGTACTCAAAACGTTTTAATGTTATATCTTGGTACGATGTTCGGTGTGGGCGTTGCAAATGCAGCATTGGCAAAACTTGCCGTTGCAAATGCAGCTAAAATCGGCACAAGGGTGGCTGCAAAGCCACTTACAAAATATGCAATTTATAATATAACAAAAAATATTTTAAAGTGGATAGGTATAAAGCTTACAAAAGATACTTTCGGGAAAGCCATTACTAAAGCCGTACCGGTAGTCGGCGGTGTCATTTCGGGTGGTCTTTCAATCGCTACTTATCTACCTATGGCAAAAAAGTTGCATAAAGAACTATCGAAATATGCTGCAATGTCACCGGAAGAGTTGGTAGCGGCAAGCGCGGCGGCGGACATTATTATTGCAAATTTTACTGACGTAACAGAACAAACCTTAGCAGAAGAAAACTAAGAGGTTTGACCTCGGGTTACAAGGCAAAAACGGAAATCGTCGTTATTAAGGGCGGCGGGCGCGGCGAAGGAACAAAAGAAAGAACCGCTCTCCGTTATCATTGACAGAATCAATGAGCGATTCGGTACGCAGTTCACCGGCATGGACAAGGTGCTGGCCCAGCTGACCGAGGACTTTTTGAAGGACGAACGGCTTGTCGACCTTGCCAAAAACAACCCAAAAGACACTTTCGAGAGGATTTTCGAGCAGCAGTTCAAGGAAATCGCCGCCGCACGGTATATGCAGAACGAGGAGTTCTTCGTCAATATGTTCAATAACGAGGAGTTTATGAACGAGGTTATCAAGCTGCTGTTGCCGGAGGTATATAGAAAGTTGCGGAGGGGGTAAGGCCTTTTTATGGAGGTTAAGTGCATAAGGCGAATACCTGTGATAGATGAATTAGTGTGCCCGTTTTGTGGTAATGACTTGGTAATTAAAGCAGTTTATTATGCCATTTTTGATAAATATAATCAATATGATGGAAAAGCCCTTAGACGGTTTTGGTGCTGTTTCCGTTGTGAATTATATTTTGTTGATAAACAAATGCAGGATCATATGATAAGGGTTCTTAAACCTTATCATGCACAGTTTATGAATTGTAAATTTCTTAACCCATCTATTAACAGTGATCAATGTAGAAAAATTATGTACACCACAATTACTCAGCCTGTCCCTAAGAATTTAATAGCCAAGTATAATGAAAAGATAGCAAAAGAAAAAGAAATGAATGATCTGTTGGTAAAACAAAAAGAGGAACTAAAAAATAGTGTTCAAGAAGAAAATCTTAGACTACGAAAAGAGCATGAGGAAAACATAAGAAACTGGCAAATAAGAAAGTATTATAATGAATCCGGAAAAATTGCTGATTTTACCCGCCGGGGAAAGTCCGGTTCCATAAAGGTAATGTATAACACTTGCCATTGCAAGTCTTGTGAAATGAAGTATGGTGGCAGCACAATTATCAATAAAACAGCAAAAGTAGAAACATTGAAAGGCAACATAATTGAAATTGATGTACAGGCCTGTTTCTGTTGTGGTAGCTATTATATGGATTATATATCTTTATTAACGTATGAAAGTAAATTCGGCAGACTGTTATTAGAGCGTTATGATGAAGAAGATGGTGCCGAGTCTTGGGAAGAAGATCATGATTATCAACGTGACACTATTTTGAGCCGTTGCGGTTATCGCGCACAAGAACACGATCTACGAATAGAACGATGGGCAGTTATTGATTATATATTAGACAGTGGAAAAGCAGAGAAGTATCAGCTAAAGGAAATACTGAGCCGGTTTATATCCGGTCGCGGCAATCGCTGTCATATGGCAGTAAAAAAATGGCAAGAAGATTTAGAACACATTAACAATTATAGAATTGATGAACAAGAAGTTGTTTCAGGTTTGACACTTATTAAAAACCCGAGAAAATAACAAAGTTAACCGGAGGGAAAAGTCATGGATAAAGAAAATGATAATGAATTTAAGGACCTTGATGGTTTAATTGAATATTTAAGAATTATGGAAGAAAATCTCTCCGAACATCCCTTTTTGTTTATGCCGGAAAAACTATTATTATTTCAGAATACATATAATGGGTTTATGAAGCTCATTAAAGAATACTCCCCGAATGCCAAATCAGAGTTGTATTATAATTCTTTTAATAGCGGTGTCTGTGGGTTTTCGATTGAATTTGATGATCTTATTGTGAGGGATATCAAGCAGTTTTCTGATTTAATTAAAAACTGCCAGACTTTTGAAGCTTACCCGCTGACAAATGGCAAGATGAGAATCAGCGTTACAATTACTGATGTTATGAGGCCCTTTTCAACCGGCAAATAAAACGCTTACGGCGGGAGCAAGCCCCCGCCCTACCCTGCTTCTTAACGTTACGCCCCTGACAAGGCCTTTGACTTGACAGGGGTATTTTTTATCTGTAACCGATTTTTGCCCGGATTTTTTGCGATTCATTGAAAATCCTGTATAAAATCCGCGCAACATTATGCTATAATATCCAAGAGAAGGACTATTTCATTTCAATATATTTACCGCCCTGCAAAACTTTTAATCCACAGTCATCCCCGGATGACTGTGTCACCATGCGGTGACAGCTCCTTTGGTAAAGGAGCCTTAACTCCCCGCCTCCGCCTCCCCCCCCGCAGAGGTCAAATCTCCACAGGAGTTGAAACCAATGCTTCAATATAAAACCAATTGGGATGAAACAAAACAGCGTTTTTCCGCCTGGTGGAAAAACGAAAAAACGGACACGCCGTTGTTGAACATTCAGGCGGCCCGTGAAAAACCCCTGCACGGTTTGCTGACCGAAGAACCGTTCGCGGACTGCGCGGACAAATACCTGAATGTGAAAAAGAACGCGGTCAATATTAAAAACTTTTATTCCCGCGTGGAACCGCTGGCTGACGCCCTGCCGCAATTCTCCATGGATTTGGGCGCCGGTTCCATGGCCCTGTACCTTGGCGGCGAACCGGTTTTTAAACCCGAAACGGTGTGGTTCACGCCGTTTCTCAAGGATTATAAGTCGCAGCTGCCGCTCCGGTATGACCCCGAAAACGTTTGGTGGAGAAAGCATCTGGAAATCATTGAGGAGCAGCTCAAAGAGGTCGAGGGGACCGATATCAAGGTTTGCGTTCCGGATATCATTGAAAACATCGACATCCTGGCCGCCATAAGGGACCCGCAAACGGTTTGTTATGATCTTTACGATTATCCCGACGAAGTGAAAGCGGCCGTTTCGCAAATCAACGGTTTATACATGGTGTATTACGATGAGATTTACAACCGCGTGAAAGACGGCGACGGGGGCGTTATGTTCACGGCCTTCAGCATTTGGGGCAAAGGCAAAACCGCGAAAATCCAGTGCGATTTTTCGGCGCTGATGTCGCCGGACCAGTTCAAAGAGTTTGTCATCCCGTCCTTAGAAAAGCAGTGCGATGCGCTGGATAACACGCTGTTCCATCTGGACGGGCCCGAGTGCCTGTGCCATTTGCCGGCGTTGATGAAACTCGAAAAACTTTCGGCGCTGCAATACACGCCAGGCTTCCGTAACGCCGGCGGGGGTGACCCGAAATGGGACCCGGTTTATAAAGCGGTGAAAGAGGCCGGCAAAGGGGTATGGGTCACGCTGTGCGAATACACCGTGGAGGACGCTGTTCAATACGCCGACCGGCTGGTAAAAGAACACGGCGGCAACGGCTTCTATCTTCATTTCCCGAGGATGACGAATCGGCAGGCACAGGAGCTTTTATTGAAAGCGCAGCGGGAATGGAAACAATGAAGGCTTCCGGAAACAGGAACCCAACCCCTGCAAATCCCTTCACCGCCGCGGGCGGTCCCCTTCCCTTTAACAAGGGACGTATAGAAGGACTATACTGAATAAAATAGGAGTATATTATGACCCGATTACAAAAACTCATCGCTCTTCTCACCGCGATTTATCAGCTGCTTTTTTCCACCGTGTTATTCGGGCCCTATAACCCGCCGGCGGTTCCGCCCGTCATTCCGCAAATAGTCAACGATATTGGAGGTGACAGCGCCATGTCGCCATCGGTTCTGTTCGCCGCGTCGGCCAGAAACGCCGTCCAGGGCGTTTACACAAACCCGAAGCGCGCCGCCTACGCGATGAAGAACAAGCAAGCGGTCTTGACCCATGAGCTCAACGCGGTTTCAAATAAAGCCGCGACGCTCCAAACCGCGGGAGGCAAAGCTTATTTTGCCGACACGCTCGACACCTTCTGCACGCTCAAAAACGGCATCACCTTCTATTCGTCGAAATCCACCGCAAAGGGCCGGGTGAACACCATCCGCCTCGGGCAGTACTATTACGAGTGCCATGTGCGCGACCTCGAATTCGGCTTGGTAAACCCGCTGTTTAAAGTTGACAAGGCGTTCCATGTTTATGCCGACAGGATGTACACGGAGCTGAAAATCATGGCGGTCGAAGCGACCGAAAACCTTTCGGCGTTCGGCAGTATCATAAAAATCCCCGCCGGCACCGTCGAGGCGATGCAAATCCGGGATGAAAACGGGATATACGGCGGCGTCACGGGTTATGACCCGGCAACGGTGTGCTACGCGGCGTTCGATATAAAAGGCGCGGGCGTGGCCGGCTTTATCGTGCCGGCGGACAATTCGACGAAGAGCCTGACCGTTACGCTTGAGGACGGCTGCTATGTCGTCCGCCAGACGGCGAACTACACGCCCGGCGAGGGAATCAACAAATACGACGAAACCGGCGGCTACGCCTTGAACGATGTCCGCTTCGGCTTTCGGATTTACACGGACGAAACGCACGCGTTTGACGGCATAGACAAAGCCGCCTTCCTCGAGAGAAACCCGCTGACGGGCATTACGGTCGAGAGCGGCAACGCCAACGCCGCGTATATCGGCTATGAGGCCCTGCGCGGTTCCTACCAACTGGCCATGGACGGCACCCATTTTCAGGATGCCTACGACCACCCCGACAACCGGTTCAGCGTGCCGGTAACCATCACCTGCGACGACAGCGACAGGGACATTACCATCCGGTGCCAGGGCAGAAGCGGCTGCCTCGAGGCTGCGGCGCTGCTCGACGACACAGGCACGCTCGCGGCGATGGATGTCCAGGTCTGTAAAAACTTTATGGGCGACGGCGGCGAAGGGTTTTACAGCGTTAAGGATTACCAGTACGGCGACAGCATCTTCCCCCTGCGCTTAAAAGCCAATGAAACGCTGCGTTTCACGCTTTTAAATCTTTATCAAAACTGGGGCAAGGTGCCGTTGAAGCAGCTTTCCTCGATAGAGTTTCATGTTTCTTACTACCATCTGTCAACCGGCACGACCGAGTCGAACTGCATCGCCCCGTATTTTGTCACCGGCAAGGACGGCTGGACGCTGCCTGACTTCCGCGGGCGCAGCGGGACGATGTGGAGCGGCCAGCCGCAGTTCAACTCCGTGGGCAGGCTGCACTTCATGAAATACCGCAAAGACGCCAAAGGCAATGAGACGCTCAGCGAATACACCGGCTCCGACATTAAAAGCGCGGGGCTGGCTTACGCGGATATCGAGTACGGGTATGTGTCCGACTGCGATTCGTACCGCTACACCCTGCGCCACACCGAGTTCCCCCAAACGGACGAAAACCGTACCTACTACACGGTGGCCGTCACTTTCGACCGCGATATCACCTTCAAGAATTTCAAGCGGGACTTTGACTTCTTCGCTTTCGACGGGCGCTTTGTCGCCTTTGATAAGGCGGGCTGGCTCGATGAAAACAACGCCGCCGCGACCGCGGACACCGATTTTGCGCAAGAGGAGGCAATCTATCATGTCCTCGGCAGCGACTGCCCGTATTTCGGCTACTTTGACATACGCGACGAAGACCGGGGGCAAATCGGCAGAGGCTTCGGCTCGAATTTCGCGCTGCTTGTCCGAAACAGCAAAATCGTAAAGGACGGCCGGGAATACCAAACGAACTTTGTGTTCCGCGACAGCGCCAAAGACAATCTCAACTTCGGCGCTCTGACACTTAACGAAAAGTGCATCGCCTTCAAAGCGGGCGACACGATCACGCTTGACCTCGTGCTGCTGCCGTGGGGCACCGGGTGTGAGGAAACGGACGCGGCCGTGCTAACTGTCCGGGAAGACAGCGCGTTGAAGCCCCTGACCGTTACCGCCCAAACCGGCACAGCCGAAAGTGACCGCACCATCCCGACCGTCACCGCGAAAGACAACACGGCGGTGTTCACCCTGACCGGCGGGCGGAACAACTGCGCCGTGCGCGTCAACGGTTTTACAAAACTTGCCTGCCCGGCCGTCGAACTGTATAAGGACGGCGAGTGGGAAAAGATCGACCTTGCCTCCGCCTGCGGTTACGACGGCTATACGGTGTTTTATAATGATCTGACCGGCTGTTATGATTTTTCGTTTGTGTTCAATACCGAAGGCCCCGACCATGCGTATACCTATAGGGTGTCGCAGTAAAGCGCTCCTGTTTTCCATGTCGAACTCTATGACAATCAAATCGTGTTCCGCTGCCGGGATTTCGCCGCCGGCAAATGGCTGAGCGAATATGACCGGACGATTTCATTAGTGAGCCACCCTCTTTAAAAAAGAGGGCTATGAAAGGAACGACGCCCTCGTCGTTCCCGGTTAGGATGATATAAATGAACATCGTATTGATCACTTTGAATAACTTCGTCGCTATGGTGATGACTTTCCTGTCCGTGTTCTCGTTTCGGCCGGGTCCGGTAAGTTATGCTCCCCTGGATGAGGCCGGATTAAGGCTCAATTTCTCCGTAATCGCGGACACCCACATCGACAACGCGATAAACGGGACCAGGGTGCCTGTTCTGGCGGACGGCTTGAAGGACATGGCGAACGCGGCGGTGAAAAACGACGCCCTGGTCATCGCGGGCGACATGACGGAGGGCGGTTTGTTGCCGGAATACTGGAAACTGGCCGCCACTTTAAAGGGATTTCCCTGCGCCGATACGATCCTGCCTGTGGCGGGCAACCACGATATCTGGGGCGCGAGAGGCCTTTTCACCGGAACAATCTTAACCCCCTACGAATATACCTCCGCGAAATACCTGAACTTCCTCCAAAACACGGCGGGTATCGAAACGGACACCATCTATTTTTACCGCGTGATCAACGGCTGTTATTTTATCGTTTTGAATTCCGAAGCGATGGACCCCGAAACCTATTTGTCTCAAACGCAGTTGCAGTGGCTTGACGATCTCCTCGCGCAAGCTGTCCCCGCGGGCAAACCGGTTTTCGTGGTTTGCCACCACCCGCTCGCTTCCATCGGCGACGAGGCGGACAGCTTCTATGCCGTCATGAAAAAGTATGACGGTATTCTGGACATTTTCTTTATGACCGGCCACTGGCACACGCCGTTCGGCGAATCCAGCATTGTCAGCGACGGCACGGTGCGTTTTGTCGCCCTGCCGAGTTACGGCAAAGGCTGGGGCGCCGAACACCTCGACCCCGGCACGGGATATCAAGTGGAACTTTATGACGATGAAATCGTGTTCCGCGCACGGGATTTCGCCGCCGGCAAGTGGCTGAGCGAATATGACCGGACGATTTCATTAACAAATGCGAGTTATTAGTGGTCAGTGGAAGGGATCAAGGCTCCTTTTCCAAAGGAGCTGTCGCCGAAGGCGACTGAGGATTATGTAATCACCCGTCACACTTCGTGTGCCACCCTCTTTAAAAAAGAGGGCTATGAAAGGGAGCCATTATCCGGAAGGAGTGTGGAGTTATGAGGACGGGAATTTGCACAACCGATTTGACACCGAGGCCGGCAGCGAAACTGTTTGAGGCGCTTCGCGCGCTCAGCACCCCGGTGACGCAGCTGAGCTTTTCTTCGGTTGAGGAGGCGGACTTTGAACCGGACGGTGCTTTGGAAATACCGGCTTTTATCGAAGATAAGACCTTAGAACTTCTCCGTCAAAGCGCGGCTAAAAACAGCGTCGAAATCGCCGCCCTCAACGGCACATTCAACATGGCCCACCCAGACCGGCGTATCCGTCTCGAAGGCCTGCGCCGCTTGGAACTTCTGGCCCGCGCGGCGAACGCGCTCGGCTGCCGGATGATCACGCTTTGCAGCGGAACAAGGAACACCGTATCGCTTTGGGCGCCGCACCCCAAAAACGGCTCCGCGGCGGCGTGGGGCGACATGTTTGAAACCATAGCCGCGGCGGTTGAAACCGCGAAGAAACACGGCATAACGCTGGCCGTCGAGACGGAAGCGGGCAACATCATCGACACGCCGGAAAAGGCACGGAAGCTCATGGACGATGTCGGTTCGCCGAACCTGAAAATGATCATGGACTGCGCGAATTTGTTTCACGCGGGTGAGGCGAAGGCGGCAAATGTCCGGAGCGTCATGAAACACGCGTTCGACCTATTCGGCGATGATGTGGTCATCGCGCACGGCAAGGACATTCGGGAATCCGGCGGCATCGAGTTTTGCCCCGCGGGCGAAGGCATTATCGACTACGGGTATTTCGCTCGGCTTCTGCGGGAACACGGCTACCGGGGCGATCTGTTTTTGCACGGGGTTTACGATGAGGAGAAGTTGCCCGCGGCGCTGGAATTGTTGAAAACCGCGGCGGGTGTTTGACCGCAAAGAAAGCGAAGGCCGCTTCGTGTCCGGTTTGGACAGAAGCGGCCTTGTGATTTTTTCCAGGGTACTCCTTAAAGCCCTCTTTTTTAAAGAGGGTGGCAGACTCCGGTCTGCCGGGTGATTGAATTCTGCGGTCATTCATTATTGACGGTCGACTTGCGGCGACAGCTCAATTCAATCCTCAGTCGCCTTGCGGCGACAGCTCCTTTGAAAAAGGAGCCTTTCTTACGCCATTTCCTCAAAAACGATTTCGTTGTCGGCGACTTTGCATTCGTAGGTTTTACCGGCGCTCAATTTGCCTTCGAGCATCAGTTCGGAGAGCCGATCTTCGATTTTTGTCTGGATGGCGCGGCGCAGGGGTCTCGCGCCGTACACCGGGTCAAAACCGGCCTCGGTGATTTTTTTGACCGCGTCCTCGGCGAAGGTGATGTTGATGTCCATCTCCGCGACGCGTTTGGCCAGAACAGCGAGCATGCGCCGGGCAATCTCCTCAATGTCTTCGGTTTTCAGCTGGCGGAAGACGATGATGTCGTCAACCCGGTTGAGGAATTCGGGGCGGAACGCCTTTTTCAGTTCACCCATGACCGCTTCGTAAATCTTTGTCTGGCTGAGCGTCCCGCCGGGTTCGGCACCCGAGAAGCCCAGCGTGCTTACCTGTTTGGAGATCAGGTTCGCGCCGACGTTCGAGGTCATGATGATGATGCAGTTCTTGAAATCGACGCGGCGGCCCTGGGCGTCGGTGAGGATGCCGTCCTCGAGAATTTGCAGCAGGATGTTGAACACATCGGGGTGCGCTTTTTCGATTTCGTCAAAGAGCAGGACGGAATAGGGCCTGCGCCGGACCTTTTCGGTCAGCTGACCGCCTTCGTCGTAGCCGACATAGCCCGGCGGCGAACCGACCATGCGCGAGACGGTGTGCTTTTCCATATACTCCGACATGTCAAGGCGTATCATCGCGTTTTCGTCGCCGAACATCGCCGCGGCGAGCGTTTTGCACAGTTCGGTCTTGCCGACGCCGGTCGGGCCGAGGAAGATAAAGGAACCGGTCGGCCTTTTCGGGTCTTTCAGCCCGACACGGCCGCGGCGAATCGCGCGGGAGACAGCCGAGACGGCCTCGTCCTGCCCGACGATGCGGCGGTGCAGTTCCTCTTCCATGTTCAAAAGCCTCTGGCTTTCCGCCTGCGTGAGTTGAACGACGGGGATGCCCGTCCAAGCCGAGACGATCTGCGCGATTTCCTGCTCGGTGACCTCGCCGGTCGTGTGCGTGCTTTTCTCTTTCCAGCTCTCCTTGGCTTCCTCGAGTTTTTTGGCCATGTCGGCCTCGATATCCCGGATTTTCGCGGCCTGCTCGAATTCCTGGGCGTTTATTGCCGCGGCCTTCTCCTCGGAGAGTTCCTTGAGTTTGTCTTCAAGCTGTTTCAAATCGGGAGGCGCTGTAAAGGCCTGCAGCCTTACACGGGAGGCCGCCTCATCGACGAGATCAATCGCCTTGTCGGGCAGGTAGCGGTCGCCGATATAGCGGGAAGACATCTTGACCGAGGCGATAATCGCTTCGTCGGTGATTCTCACTTTGTGGTGGGCTTCGTATTTGTCGCGAAGCCCTTTGATGATTTCAATGGCTTCTTCTTCCGACGGCTCGCCGACGGTTATCGGCTGGAAGCGTCGCTCGAGCGCGGCGTCTTTTTCGATGTGCTTGCGGTATTCCTCGAGCGTCGTCGCGCCAATGACCTGCATCTCACCCCTCGCGAGGGACGGTTTGAGGATATTCGCGGCGTCGACGGCCCCTTCGGCGGAGCCCGCGCCGATGAGGGTATGCAGCTCGTCAATGAACAGGATGACATCCCCCGCCTTCGTCACTTCCTCAATGGCGGTTTTGATGCGTTCCTCAAAGTCGCCCCTGTATTTTGTGCCGGCGACCATACCCGTCAGGTCGAGAGCGACGATTCGCTTGTCCTTGAGAAGTTCCGGGACTTCGCCCGTCGCGATTTTCAGCGCAAGACCTTCGGCGATGGCGGTTTTGCCCACGCCCGGTTCGCCGATGAGGCAGGGGTTGTTTTTGGTGCGCCTGCTCAAAATCTGAACGACGCGCTCAATTTCCTTCTGTCTGCCGATAACCGGGTCAATCATGTTCTGGCGGGCCATATCGGTGATGTCCCTGCCGTATTGGTTGAGAGTGGGGGTGTTGGATTTCTCCTTGCTTTTGCCGGCTCCCCTCGCCTGGGAGGCGGGGTTGCCGAGCCCCTTGATGACATCATCGAGAACTTCCTGCGGGGAGGCGCCGAGGCGGTTCATGATGTTGACAGCCGCGCTCTGCCCTTCTTTAATAAGCGATATGAGCAGATGCTCCGTACCGACATAAGAATGCCCCATAGCCCTTGCCTGCGCGATGGCGGTTTCGACAACGTGCTTGAACCGCGGCGTAAACTCATTGGGCGAAAGCACGGTGGGCGAACCGATGCCGACGCTGTCCTTGATGACCTCCTCGACTTTTTCCGCGGTGAGTTTGCGGGCCGCGAGCGCTGTGAAAGACACGCCTCCGTTGTCGAGCAAAAGGCCCAGCAGAAGATGCTCGCTGCCGACATAGGTATGCCCCATATTTTCCGCCGAGGTAATCGAGGCGTTCAAGGCCGCGTTGGCCTTTTCGGTAAAACCGGTGAATTTGTACATATTTCTTCCTCCCTACTCTGTTAGCGCCGTTAAACGGCGGCTTCCTTCAGAACCTCCCGCACACCGGCCGCCCTGACGGCGTCCCTTTCATTCGCGCCGAGGTTCCTGCCTTCGCGCGCGTTGATGGTCGCGGGTTGCATATTGACAATGAGTTCATTGATGGTTTCCAATTTTATGTCGAGGATTCCGGCCGCGCTACCGAGCCGCACCGTGGAAGCAAGTTCCATAAACTCATCGCCGCTGAGAAGCCTCGCGGAACGCAGAATCCCCAGAGCGCGCCATATTTTATCCTCTTCCTCGGGGGCTTTGAGCATCGCCTTTTGCGCCTCACGCTCCTGGTTGATCATCTGCAGGGTGATGGCTTGAAGGTTGTCGAGGGCCGCGCGCTCGGTGATGCCCAGCGTAATCTGATTGCTCAACTGATACAGGCAGCCTTTCGGGCCTGAACCCTCCCCGTAAGCGCCCCGTATCGTCAAGCCGAGTTTGGATACCGTCGCCGCGAGCCGGCTGATCTGCCCCAAACGGGTCAAAGCCGGCAGATGAAGCATGACGGACGCCCTCATCGCGGTTCCGAGGTTGGTGGGGCACTGCGTCAAATAACCGATGCGCTCGTCAAAAGCGTAGTGAAGTTTGCTGTCAAGGAACGAATCGATCTTATCCGCCATGTCATACGCCTCATGCAGCGCGAGGCCCGCTTTCATCACCTGCAGGCGGATATGGTCCTCTTCGCACAGCATGATGCTCACCGCTTCGTCTTCGGTCAGCAGGAGGGCCCGGCCTTCCGCGTGGCTGGCGAATTCGGGGCTTATCAGATGGCGTTCGGCAAGGGACACAGCCTGGGCGCGCGACAGCGCGCTCATTTGGATATAGCCGAATGTGCCGGTGTCGCCTTTGAGCAGAACATCCCGGACAAGCTCGTTGACGGTTTGACGGCCTTTGGCGTCAAGCCTTGCGGGGAACGGATAGTCGTTAAGGTTTCTCGCGAGGCGTATCCGGGTGCTCAGCACGATATCGCCCTGATCCCCTTTTTCAATGTACCACTTGTTCACGGTCAATCCTCCTTTTCCAATTCCTTTATTTGATCCCTTAACGTCGCGGCGAGTTCAAAGTTTTGCTCATTGACCGCTTCCCGAAGTTCTTCTTTGAGTTTTTCAAGCTGCCGCGGTTTTGTATTGTCTTCGCCCTGTTCGGCGGCAATCTTGCCGTTGTGGTGTATACGCCCATGTATGCGCTGCAGTGAAGGCAGCAAGGTGTCATAAAATGTCCGGTAACAGTCCGCGCAGCCGACTTTCCCTTCGCGCGCGATATCCTCAAACGAGCAGCCGCACCGGCGGCAGCGCTTGACGGGCGCCTCGCCGCGCAATGGCGGGTTGCTGTTGCCAATTAAGCCGGAGAATATCTCGCCGAGGTTCAAACCGAACCCCGAAAAGATGTCGCCGTAACCAAGATTCGCCGCGCACCCCGGGCACAGGTGCGATTCGGCCATTTCCCCGTTGATGACTCGTTTAATGTGGGTCGTCGCTTCGTTTAACCCGCAGTTTTGGCATACCATAAAAAATCCCCCTTCATCGCGTTATACGCGTTCAATACACTGTCAGAAGCATGTTTTTGAAAATGCAAGCCCTTACTTTGTCCCTCAATTCCGCCGGCAGCTGCCTAAGCACCGTGTCCGAAGAGGCGGCTAACATCAGCCTCACCGCGTTGGCCCCGAGAACGCCCCGGTGGTTCAAATTCATTATATGCGCGCGGCAGGTTTTTTCATCAAGGCTCGCGCCGATGGTGTTGACGACATGCATGAGCATGACCCCGTTATCCATATTCACGCGCCGTATGCGGATATACCCGCCGCCGCCCCGGCGGCTTTCGACGATATAACCCTGCTCGGGCGTAAACCGCGAATCGATGACATAGTTGATCTGGCTGGGTACGCAGCCGACGCTCTCGGCAAGCTCGTTGCGCTGAATTTCGGTGTAGCCGTCGCTTTCGAGCATCTTCAGAATAATCTTGGTGATGTCGTTGCTCAAACTCATACCCTGTCATCCTTTTTGTTTTTATCATATCTGACTTTGACTATCTTTGACCTTAGTATAACCGAAGGAACAGGGAGGCGTCAAAGGTCAATAAAGGTCAAACAGGCCTTCTATCCTCCGATTTTCTCATTTAACTCTTGTTTTCTTCCGTTTCGCGGGAATTCCCGCTGTTTTCACGGGATTTTCGTCGCCCTCGGGCCACGGCCTTTGCGGCCGGCTTTTTTCCCTGCCTCTCGGTGTGCGCGTTCGAGCGCGGTTCCTCCGAGAACGGGTCGGGGCTCAATTCCTCGGCGATTTCCATGTCGGTCAAATAGGGTTTTCTGCTGCCAAAACTTCCTTTTATTTTTTATCCCTCAATTCATTCAACAGGTATGCCGCGCGCTCTGCCGCGTATACCTGCCGTATTTTCGCGTTGTTTCGGGCAACCCGGAAAGCCCTGTTTAGAGAGGTTGCCATATTTCATATTTTGCTGTTATGTACGCGCCGATATGCAGCGAATCGGTTAAAATTCTTGCTTTTAAACCCGGACACGAGATGTTGTCACATTTTCTGCAGGATTCCATATTTTTTAATGGTTGCGAAAGGGGGCGTATTGGATGGGTTGCGGAGATAATAATTGCTGCTGGGTGATTGTCCTTGTGCTGATCATCTGCTGCTGCTGCAACGGCGGTCATTAAAGCGCACCGAAAGCAAACGGCCGGTTTTCGTCGAATGAAAACCGGCCGTTTGCTTTTTGTTTGTAACCGAACAGAGCATATTCTCATATGATACCGTAGACGATTGGAAAGGAGGTTACATCATGGGCTTCGGAGGCGACAATTGCTGTCTTTTGATCCTTGTCATCCTGTTATGCTGCTGCGGCTGCGGCGGTGGTGGCAGGGGATGCGGCTGCTAACCTCTGGTTTTCGGACAGCGCTGTAAAAACAAAAGGGCGCCCGGCACGGTATACCGTTGTCGGGCCCCCGACTTTTATATCCCCGCGAGGATGTCCGCGGCTTCGAGCGCGGTAAGCCCGCCGGGAGAAGTTGCAAAATTTTTCGGGGGTTCCTTCTGCCACCGGGCGGCGAAACCGGCCGCCTGTTCCGGCGTCATGCCGACGCGCGGCAGCGCTGTCAACGCGTTCACCGCCGCCGCAACCGCCGCGTATTCCTCCCCCAAAACACCGAGAAACTCTTCGAGCAGGCGCGGTTCGTGCTTCTTTGCCCTTTCCAGATACGCCGGCAGGAACGCGGCGCAGGCTTTGCCGTGGGGAACGCCGTAGTTTTCCGTCAAAACGTAGCCGAGCGGGTGCGGAAAACCGGTGCCGCAGGTGTTGATGACAAGCCCCGCGTAAAGCGAGCCGAAGTAAAGACGGTCCCGGCCGGGTTCATCCGGCAGCGTTTTCTCCTCAAGAAGCCGCTTCATGGCCGGCCAGAGCAGGCGCAGCCCCTCGCGCGCGAGAACCGTAGTAATTCCGCGGCAATTCGGGGTAAACCAGGCCTCGGCGATATGCGAAAACGCGTCAAGGGCCGTCGAGACGGTAACATCATAGGGCATGGTACGGGTGTATTTCGCGTCTGCCAGGGCGAGGGCCGCGTAGCAGTCCGGCCCGGAAATGCTTTTTTTGCGCCCGGTCGCGTCGTCGGTCAGAACGGACACGGCCGTAACCTCGCTGCCGGTGCCCGCCGTCGTGCCGATGAGCGCGAGGGGAAGCGGTTTATTGTTATAGACTCTCTTGTAGATATCCGCGGGCGCGAGGTCCTCGTTCGCGGCGTATATCGCGACGGCTTTCGCGGCGTCAAGCGGAGAGCCCCCGCCGATGCCGAGGATAAATTCGGCGCCGCAGCCCCTCGCAGCCTCCCCCGCCTCGCGGCAGGCCGACAGCAGCGGGTTGGGGCCGATTTTGTCAAAGACCTCGAAGGCGACGCCTTCTTGTTCAAGCGCCGTTTTCGCGTCGTCGAGCGCGCCGCTTAAGCGCGCGGATGAGCCCCCCGTCACAATCAGGCAGCGGCGGCCGAGTTCGCGCAGCAGAGCGGCGTTTTTCACAACAGCCCCTTTGCCGCTGACGACTTTCACGGGCATATAGAAATCGAGCATTGGTATCGATACTCCCTTCCGCATAACGCGTGAGCGTTTTTAATTACTATATACCATTTGTTGTATAAATGGTAGTATTTTTATCGGAACAGCCCTTGCATATTTCAGAAAAAATGTTAGAATGGTATCTGGCAAAATTCGAACCGTTGAAACGGCACTGGGGACGGCGAGTTGGCGGATATTCAAAACCTGAAAAAAGTCATTTACGCGGCGGCCGCTTGTCTTGCGGCGGCTGCGTTAATTTGGTTGGTCGTTTTTGATGTTTTGAAAACGCGCGAAACGGTTTCGAACACCTCGTTTGCCATGGGCACGACGGTCATACAGTCGCTGCGCGGGCCGGGATCTTCAGCAACGGCCGGTGTAATCGTTGACAAAATCGGCTCTCTCGAGGAAAAAAGCCTGTCTTGGCGGCAGGCCGGTTCGGATATATACCGGATAAACGCCAACGCCGGTTCTTCCGTCAGGACCGGGGCGGACACGGCGGAATGGGTCAGGCAATGCCTGAAAATCAGCGCCGCGGGCGCCGGCGCGTTCGACATAACGGTAGGTTCGCTGTCCGCTTTCTGGGATATCGGCGGCGAAAACCCGCGCGTCCCCGCCAAAGAAAAAATAGCGGAACTTCTTAAAACCATCGACCGGAATACAGTCAAAACAAACGGCGATACCGTTAAAATCGCGGCGGGGCAAAGACTGGACATGGGCGCCGTCGGCAAGGGAATTGCCTGCGACGAAGCGCGGAAAATTCTTGAGAAAAGCCGGGTGAAAACCGGTACCGTGTCGGTCGGCGGCAGCGTTTTGGTCTACGGTTATAAAAAAGGCTGCAAGGTCGGCATTCGTGACCCGAAGGGAACGGCCAACGACTATATGGGCATTCTGAACCTCGGTTCCTGCTGCGTGTCGACCTCCGGCAACTACGAAAAAACATTCACTTTCAAGGGAAAGACCTATCACCATATCCTCGACCCGAAGACGGGTTACCCCGCCGACAGCGGCTTGACGAGCGTGACCGTTGTGTGCGATTCCGGCCTTGCCAGCGACGCGTTGTCAACGGCGTGCTTTGTTCTCGGGTATGAAAACAGCCTGCCCCTGCTCGAACAATACTCCGCGGGAGCGGTTTTTATCGGCCGTGACGGCACGGTGAAAGTGACGGCGGATTTGGAAGACCGGTTCAGCCTCAACGACAGCGCGGGATATGTGTTGGAGCCGCGGGTATGAAAACGCTGTTTAAAAAAGCCGATTTCCTCCTGATAGCGGTTTTGTGCCTGGTGTGCGCCGCGCTGTTCCTGCCGCGCTTTTTCGGCGCGGGAAAGCTTGAAGCGGTTATCTACTGCGAAGGAGCCCCCTTCCGGCGCGTCGATTTGAGCACCGTAAAAGAAGCGTACACGATATGGCTCGACGCCCAAGGCGTCGTTCTCAAGGTCGAGCCGGGCGCGATCGGCTACGAATCCTCGAATTGCCCGGATAAACTTTGCGTTCGCACGGGCCGTTTGACGCGCCCCGGCGACACAGCCGCCTGCCTGCCCTCAAAAACCGTCGTTGTCCTTGAAGGAGGCTTTTTCAGGAAGGGCCCCGATGTGATGACATATTAAAAGACGCGGAGAGTATATGGCCCGGAAAACGAACAACCGAAAAACAGCCCTGCTCGGCGTCCTGGGCGCCCAAGCGCTCGCGCTGTCGTTTTTGGAAAATATCTTTCCTGCCCTGCCCGGCTTGCCGCCGGGGGCGAAACCGGGGTTTTCAAATATCGTAACGATGTTTACGGCGGCCACGGCCGGTTTGGGGGAAGCGCTGGCCATCACCGTTATCAAGTCCGTGTTCGCGGGAGTAACCAGAGGCCTGTCCGCGTTTATTATGAGTTTCGCCGGCGGCATTTTAAGCACTTTTACCATGTTTTTCCTCTTAAGGTTGAAGTCCTCGCCGTTCGGTATCGCCGGTGTGTCAGTCGCCTCGGCGGCGGCGCACAACCTCGGCCAGCTGCTCGCGGCGGCGGTCCTGACGGGAACTTCTTCCGTGTTCGGCTACGCGCCCGTCCTTCTGCTGTTCGCTGTGGCGACCGGGCTTGTCACCGGTACGGTGCTGAAAGTCCTCATGCCCGCCCTGCGGAAACAGAGCCGGTATTTTTTAAAATAGCGCAAAATACTCTTACGGATATATTGGTTTTTGGAGATGAAAGGATGAAAACAATCAAGACACCGGGCGTATTGAAAGCGGTTGCCTCGGCTGTCGGCGGTGTGCCGGTTATGCACAACAAAAATACCGCTGACAAGGCGACCGTGCGTATGCCCGCGCCCGAGCGGGCCGTTATCGCGATGCTGCAGCATATCGGCGCGCCCTGCGTACCGACGGTGAAACCGGGCGACATCGTCGGCGTCGGCCAGGTTGTCGGGGACAGCGAAAGAATCGTCAGCGCCCCCGTTCACGCGTCGATTTCCGGCAAGGTGGCCTCGGTCGGCGAGATTACACTGCCCAACGGCGTCGTCACCCGGGCGGTGACCATTGAGTCGGACGGCGAGATGCGGCTGTTTGAGGGGATAACGCCCCCGGCCGTCCGCAACAAGGATGACCTCATCAAAGCGCTGCGCGCCTCGGGCCTTGTCGGCCTCGGCGGCGCCGGTTTCCCCACGCATGTCAAACTCAATATCCCGCCGGCCAAAAAGGTTACGACGCTCATCATCAACGCCGCGGAATGCGAACCTTACATAACAACCGATTACCGGGAATGTGTGGAAAACGCGCGGGATCTCCTGTCGGGCGTTTTTACGGTGAAAGAGCTGCTCGGGTTGGAAAACGCGATCATCGCGATTGAGGATAACAAGCCCAAAGCCTTTGAAATTCTCCGGAACACGGCCGCCGCCGAGTTCGGCTCAAAAAGCGGCGTGAAACTGATGGCATTGAAGTCGCGGTACCCGCAGGGCGCCGAAAAGGTGCTCATCCGGTCGGCAACCGGCAAAAGCGTTCCCCCCGGCAAACTGCCCGCCGATGTCGGCTGCGTGGTCATGAACGCCTGCAGCGTCGCTTTCGTTGCGAGATACCTCGAAACCGGAAAGCCGCTCGTCAGCCGCACCCTGACCGTCGACGGCTCCGCCATCGCCGACCCGAAGAATGTGCGCGTGCCAATCGGCACCAAAATCGCCGATGTGCTCGCGTTTTGCGGCGGCTTCAAAGAGGAGCCCTTTAAAATCCTGATGGGCGGCCCGATGATGGGTCTCGCACTCGCGGACACCGAGTTGCCGATACTCAAACAAAACAACGCGATTCTCGCTTTCGCCGGCGGCACGCTGCGGACGAAAAGAGAACGCGACTGCATCCGCTGCGGCCGCTGCGCGTTCGTTTGCCCGATGAACCTTGTGCCGACAAAGATTATGAACCTCGCGAAAGCGAAGGACGCGGAAAAACTCGAAAACTGCCCGGCCGAAGTGTGTATGGAATGCGGAAGCTGCGCTTACGCCTGCCCGTCGGGAATCCCGCTCGTGCAATACCTGAGGCTGGCCAAAACATTAAAAACCGAGGCAGGTGACAACTCATGACAAAAGAAACCAAAATGACGGTCAGCGCCTCGCCGCACATCCGTTCGGCCTCGACGACTACGGGTATCATGCTCGATGTGATCGTCGCCCTGATTCCCGCCCTCATCGTGGCGGTCGTGATTTTCGGCTACCGCGTGCTCGCCGTCTGCGGCGTGACGGTCGGGACGGCCATGCTGTCGGAATACATCGCGCGCAAAGTGATGAAAAGGCCGGGAACCCTCGGCGACTTAAGCGCCGTCGTCACCGGCCTGATTCTGGCGTTCAACCTGCCGGTGTCCATCCCGCTGTGGATGGCGGCCATCGGCTCGGTGGTGGCCATCATCGTCGTCAAGCAGTTTTTCGGCGGCATCGGCCAGAACTTCGTCAACCCGGCGCTGATGGGTAGAATCGTGCTGTTCGTGTCCTTCCCGTCGGCGATGACGAACTGGGTCAAAGCGTTGTCATGGAAAACGGATGCGGTCACCGCCGCGTCGCCCCTGGCTGTCATCAACAATATGTTTTCGAACGGCGACATCGCCGGGGCCGGTGAACCGGGGCTGCCGACGCTGGCCGATATGTTCTTCGGCGTTCGCGAAGGCTGCCTCGGTGAAATCAGCGCCTTCGCGCTCATCATGGGCGGCTTGTACCTTCTTGTCCGCCGCGTGATTCACCCCGCCATCCCCGTCACTTATATCGGGACGGTCGCGGTCTTTATGCTCATCGCGGGCAAGGGAAGCCTGACGTTCACCGCCTACCAGATTATGGGCGGCGGCCTTCTGCTCGGCGCCATCTTCATGGCGACGGACTACGCTACCTCCCCGATGAACCTCAAAGGCAAAATCGTGTTCGGCATCGGCTGCGGGCTTTTAACAGCGGTCATCCGGCTGTTCGGCAGCATGCCCGAAGGCGTTTCCTTCTCGATTATCATCATGAACATCCTGTCGCCCCACATTGAAAGAATTACGTCGCCGAAGCCGTTCGGCGCGGACAAGGACAACGGCAAAAAAAGAACCGGGAAGCCAAGGCGAAGGAGGGCGCGGCGGTATGAAAAACTCGAATTTAAAATCCCTGCTGATGCCTGCCGTCGTTCTGTTCGCGGTCTGCCTTGTCTGGACGTTCCTTCTGGCGTGCACCAACAGCATCACGGCGCCGAGAATCGAGCAGCTGGCGAAGGACAACGCGCTGGCGGCCCGCCTCGAGCTGCTGCCCGAAGCGAAAGACTTCAAGAGACACGAAGCGCGGCTAAACGGCGAAACCTACGAATACTATGAAGGCGTCGACAAAGCGGGTCAAACAACCGGTTTTGTTTTCACCACCTCGGCCAACGGCTACGGCGGAAAGATAAAAGTCATGACCGGCGTGTCGTCCGACGGCGTGATTCAAAAAATAAGCATCCTCGATATCAGCGAGACGCCGGGCTTGGGCATGAACATACTCAAGGAAGAAAACATCGGCAAATTCGCCGGCAAGAGCGGAACGCTCACGGTTGTTAAAAACAAATCCAACCCCGCCGGAAACGAAATAACAGCCATGACCGGCGCGACGGTCACCACCAACGCGGTGACGACGGCCGTCAACACGGCTCTGGACCTATACAATTCCGTTAAGGGAGGCAATGGCAATGGCTGAAAAAACGCGGCTCAGGCGCGAACTGACCAAAGGGTTCATTAAAGAGAACCCGGTGCTCCGCCTTGTTCTCGGAACTTGCCCGACCCTGGCTATTTCCACCTCGGTCATCGGCGCAATCGGCATGGGCATCTCCGCGACGCTCGTTCTCATCGGCTCGAACGCGGTCATATCCGCTTTGAGAAAAGTCATACCGAGCAAAGTGCGTATTCCCGTGTATATTGTGGTTATCGCGTCGTTCGTCACCATCGTACAGATGCTCGTTAAGGCGTTCACGCCGGCGGTTGACGAAATGCTCGGCATTTATCTGCCGCTCATCGTCGTCAACTGCATCATTCTCGGCCGGGCCGAGGCGTACGCGGGCAAAAACCCGGTGCTCGCCTCCACCATTGACGGCATCGGCATGGGCATCGGCTTCACGGCCGCGATTATTCTGATGAGCATCATACGCGAACTCATCGGCTCCGGAACTCTCGCGGGCATCCAGATTCTGCCCCCCTCCGTCGCGCCGATGGCGATTTTCATCCTGCCTCCCGGCGGTTTCTTCGTCTACGGTATGATGATGGCGGCGGCCAACCGCCTCGCCGAACGCAAAGGCCTGGCCAAAGCGGAACTCAACGGCTGCGACGCGTGCCCGATGGCCGGTTCCTGCGGGATTAAAAACGACGGGAAAGACACGAAAGAAGAGGTGACGGCATAATGGTTAAGGTGTTCGCGATTATTCTTTTCACCGGCGTACTCACCGAAAACTTCGTGCTGCGCCAGTTCCTCGGCATCTGCCCTTTCCTCGGGGTGTCAAAGAAGCTGAACACGGCGATGGGTATGTCGGCGGCGGTCATTTTCGTCATGGTGCTCTCGACCGCGGTCACCTTCCCCATCAACAAGTATATCCTTGAGAAAAACAACCTGACCTATCTGCAGACCATCGTGTTCATCCTCGTCATCGCGGTGCTTGTGCAGTTTGTGGAGACGGTTCTTAAGAAATTTATGAAACCGCTGTATAACGCGCTGGGCATCTACCTGCCGCTGATTACCACGAACTGCGCGGTGCTGGGCGTCGTGTTTCTCAACCTGGACAAAATTTCGGGCGGTGACCTCAACTTCCTGAGCTACCCGTATTCCGGCTCGCTGGTCAACTCGCTGGGCGCCGGCGTCGGTTTTATGCTCGCGATGTTCCTGTTCGCCGGTGTGCGCGAGCGTATGGAAAGCTGCGAAATACCGAAATTTCTGCAGGGCTTGCCGATTACGCTGATTGCCGCCTCCCTGACTTCCGTCGCGTTCCTGGGCTTTGACGGGGTCATCGAAGGCATATTCAAATAAGGAGGCGGAAAGAATGTACCCCATACTCTTAGCGGTCATTATCGTCGCGGGCATCGGCCTCATCTCGGGGCTGGGCTTGGCGGTCGCCGCCAAATTCATGGCGGTGCCGGTCGACGAAAACGCGGAAAACATCGAAGCCGTCCTGCCCGGCGCCAACTGCGGCGCCTGCGGCTTCTCGGGCTGTTCGGGTTACGCCGCCGCCCTGGCGGAAGGGAAAACCAAAGACACCGCGCTTTGCGCGCCGGGCGGCTCCGAAGTGTCCAAACAAATCGCCGAAATCACCGGCCTGGCCGCCGGCGAGGTATTGCCCTCGGCCGCCGTTGTGCTGTGCCAGGGCAACTACCACAACACGGGCGACAAAATCGTCTACAGCGGGGCCAAGACCTGCAAGATGGCCAACCAACTCTACGGCGGGCCGAAGGACTGTTCCTACGGCTGCATCGGCTTCGGCGATTGCATCGAGGCTTGCGAATACGGCGCGATTCATATCTGCGACGGGGTCGCCCGCGTCAACCCGCTGCTTTGCCGGGCTTGCACGAAGTGCGTGAAAGCCTGCCCGAAGCAATTGATTGAAATGATGCCTTTGAATGAGGCGAAAGCCGCCGTGCTTTGCGCGAACAAGGATAAAGGCGCGGTAACCCGGAAGCTTTGCAAAACGGGCTGTATCGCCTGCACGCGCTGCGTGAAAGCCTGCCCCGAGGGCGCCATTGCCATCACCGACAACTGCGCCGAGGTCGACTACTCAAAATGCACCGCCTGCGGCAAATGCGCGGAGGTCTGCCCAACCAAGTCCATTCAGATTATCGATTTGCAAAAGGCGATGCGCAAAACGGGCGCGTAAAGATGAAAGCCGGTTTCCCCCTTTAAAAAAGCGCTTTACAGAAAGCGCTTCGGAGACTTTTAAAGGCTCCTTCGGGTTTGATTCCGAAGGGGCCTTTTGTTTAACTATATTTTCAGACAATCGCCGCGGCGAGTTCTTTCCAGCTGTTGACGGCATAATACGGCTTTCCGTTCGTGGTTTGCTGTTGAAACCCCACAGGCGACTTCCGGTCATACAGCACGGGGATGATGCCGGCCGCATGAGCGCCGTCGACATCCGCGCCGACGCTGTCCCCGCAATACAGGCACTCGGAGGGCGCGACGCCCGCGGTTTTCAACGCGGCGTCAAACATATCGCGCGCCGGCTTGCAAAGCAGAAAGTCGGCGCTGGTGAAGACGAAATCCATGCGTGCGAATGGCAGGCTCTCCTCAATCGCCGCCGCCATCGCCTCGCCGGACATCACGGTGTTGCTGATGACACCCGTTCGAATCCCCTTCGTATATAGCGATTCGAGGAGTTCCCCGATGAAGGGGTTCGGCGCGCGCTCGGAGTTGAAACGGTCGAACAGGATTTCGCATTCGGTCAAACTCTTGGAAACCTTCAAACCGGCGCGAGCAAAGATGTTGCGTAAAACCGCCGAGAGCGGAATCTCGAGGGCGTAGCCGCCGCCGGTCCGGCTGCGTTTGGCAACCTCCGCGTCGATTTCGCGGTAAAGCCGGCACAGCTCGTCCGTCGCCACCTCGCCGGGGTTGTCAGCCGCCAAGCGCAGGGCTTCCATGCCGTTGAACAAATTAAACTCGCCGTCGGTGAACAAGGTGCCGCCGAAATCGAAAACAACAAGCTTCGGGTTGAGCATGACGGGCCTCCTTAACGGAAATCTTCCCGGCCAGTATAAACGATAACGCCGCCGCGTGTCAAACGCGCCGGCGAACATCAAACCGCCGCCCGGGCCGGGCGGCGGTTACGCTTTGTTGATGAATGGTTAAAAAGGCTAACTGGTTACCGCAGCCGTTGTCGGAACAGCCGTTGTTGCGGCGGGAGCGGCTGTCGTTTTCTCGGCGGGGAAATCAAAGCCGCGCATAAAGCCGTCGAGTTCGAGGGAGCAGACATCGCCGCCGATGACCAGGCCGTTGTATACGAGTATGTTCGCCTGAATAATGCCGTCCCTGCCCTCATAGCCGGGGAAGTTCTTGATTTCGTAAGTCCAGCGTTTAGCGCGCTGGCCCGCGAATTTGGAGAGGTCAAGGCCTTGTTGCTTTTGTATGGCGTTGTATTTCTCATACGCCGCGTCGAATTCCGCGGGGATGATCACCTCGGCGACCTCGACGGGGTCCTCATCAATCTCCCAACCGAACTGTGAAAGAAAGGCGATCCGTTCCTTGGCGTCGCCCGCCTTCAGGCTAACGCCGCCGTCGTTGGCCGCGGGAGCGTCGTTGCCGGCCAGATAGAACAGCGCGCCGATAGCCAGCGCGACGACGATTAAGAGAAGCACCAGTTTTATTTTTGAGGATTTCACGGCGTATACAAACATTTTCAGACCGCCCCTTTTAGATTAAGTACACTCATCTATATGCGGGAGCGCCCCGTATAATGCCTTTAAATTTTCATAAGAACGGTGACGACACCGGCCTTGGTGATATCCACGACGCCGTAGCTCCCGAAACGGATGCTGCCCGGGTTCATATAATGGATCCCGTCTTTATACCGGGTAACGGGTTCGTGCGTATGGCCATATAATACAATATCAGCTCCGGCCTTTTTCGCCGCCTTTTCGAGCCCGCTGCCGCCTTGTTTGACACCGAATGTGTCCCCGTGGGCGCAAAACAGCCGTTTATCCCCTGCCGTTTTGACGACGGTGAGCTCCGCGAGGGAGGCGATGTCCCCGTTGCCTCTGACCTGCACAATTTCCATCGCGGGAAACTGCGCGGCGACGGCATCCATGTCCCTCTCCCCGTCCCCGAGATGAATAATAAGGGAGGCGCCGGGCTCGGCGAGAACGGCGAGGGCAAGGGAATGCTCATCGCCGTGGGAATCCGAAACCACCAGTATTCTCATTCATAAGCTCCTTATGGCTGTCATATATTAAATTATACATAGAAGGACCGGTGATTTCAATGGCAAGCAACAACCTGACCCCCGAAGAGATTCTTCAAATCGCGAGCACGATGAGCAAAAAAGGAGGCGACGCCAAGCAGGCGGAAGCCCTCAAGGACATGGTCATGAAGAAGCTCAGCCCCGAGCAGAGCAATACGCTGAATATGCTGCTCAACGACAAGCCCGCTCTTGACAAACTTCTGCAGTCGGAAGAGGCGAAATCACTCATCGAGAAACTGACGGGCAAAAAGCCGGTATAGCGCCCGCCGGCCGCCCCGATTCGACGCCGGGAGGGATGACGGTACGGACAACATCAACGAAATACTCGGCAAGCTCAGTTCGGAGGATATGGACTCCCTGAAGGCTGCCGCGCAGGCGATGTTCGGCCAAGGCGCCGGCGCACCGAAAGAAGAAAAGCCCGGCGAATCGAACGAAGCGCCGTCCCCTTCGGACCTCCTGGGCAACATCAGCCCGGAAATGCTCAAACAGATTTCAACAATCATGTCCATGATGAACAAAAAAGACCACCGGTCGGAACTCCTTGAAGCGCTCAAACCGCATTTGAGCGAGCGCAGGCGCAAAAGAGCGGACGAGGCGATGCAAATGATCAAGCTGTTGGACATTCTGCCGCTGCTGCAAAGCCGAATGACGGACCAGTCTGACCGATAAGAAAACGCAAGGAGCCGGGAAGCAATGGCCACGGAAAACATTATCACCGAAACGGACGAAATTCGCATCCGAAAAGCCATCGAACAGGCAAGGGAAATGCAGCGCCGGTCGGCGAGCAACGGACCGGCCGGTATTTATCCCCTTACCGGCAAATCCGCCGCCCGGGAAAACCCGGCTGAGGCCCCGACCGGCAAACGAAGCCAAACGCCGACGGAAGAGCCGCGGCCGGAACCGGCCGGCGCAAAAAACGAAGCGGCCGGGACGCCCCAGAACCGTTCCCGCGGGCTGTTCGGTTTTCCGTTCGCGCAGCCGCGTGAAGACGAAAACCGGCGGCCGGAGCAACCGCGGCCGGAAGGCAGCCCCATGCGCCGCGAACCCGGGCGGCAGGCCGAGGGCCGAAGGCCGGCGGGCGGAGGGTTTCGCCATCTCCCCTCCCCGCAGGAAATTTTTATGAAAACCAGCGCCGAAAGACCGCCTCCCTACTGCGGGGACAGCTGTCCGGTCAAAAAAATCCTCGAGCCGGGTGAGTCGGGCGGTCTCAAGGGAATGGACAGCGACATGCTGATGCTTTTCGCCTTGATGCTGCTGTTGAGCAGCGAGGGGGCGGACCAAATGATGCTGTTCGCCTTGCTGTATATTCTTCTTTAACTGTACAACAAAAATGCTGTTATGGGGCCGCTCAGCCGGATTTGTGTTGAAGCGGCCTTTTAACCGTCTGCCGGGTATTGAAAGAACCATTCTTTTTTGATAAACTATATGGGATAATCCGGAAACGAAAAGAGAAAGGACACCGGTATGAAAATTTCAACACAAACCTGCGAATTCAGCAACCGTTTCGGCGATTTCAAAGCGATAGAGATGCTCGCGGATATCGGTTACGACTGCCTCGACTACTCGATGTTCGGCATCGCGAAACCGGAATCCCCTCTCTTTGGAAATCAATTTGAAGACTACGCGCTGGAACTGAAAAAAGCGGCGGACTGCTGCGGCATTTCGTTTAACCAGACGCACGCGCCGTTCCCCTCCCACCGGTCAGGCGACGACGAATACAACGCGAAGATACTGCCCGCTATCAAGAGGGCTATCGCCGTTACCTCGATCATCGGGGCAAAATATGTCATTATTCATCCGACCGCTTTGAAAAAGCATCAAAAAAAGTTTAACATGGATTTTTTCAACAGCTTGCTGCCTTGCTGTGAGGAGTACGACGTCGTCATCGCGCTTGAAAACATGTTCGGCTCCAACAGGAACAACAGCCAAATTATTCCGAACGTCTGCAGTACGGGCAGGGAGTTTTGCGGATACCTCGACGAATTGGACAGCCGGTATTTCACCGCCTGCCTCGATATCGGCCACGCGGGCCTCGTCGGCGAGACCGCGCCGGATATGATCCGGGAGCTCGGCCGTGACCGGCTCAAATCGCTGCATGTGCACGACAACAACTTTCTGCGCGACCTGCATACCCTGCCCTTCACGCAGAACCTGGACTGGCCGGCCATCATGCAGGCGCTCAAGGACATCGGCTACACCGGCGAGTTCACCTTCGAGGCCGATAATTTCCTGAGAGGCTTTCCGCCGGAACTGACGGTGAGCGCGTCAAAACTGATGCTCGAAACGGGCCGCTACCTGGCGAGACTGATGAAATAGGAGGGCAGCAACCCATGGTCTTTGCCAACCACGCGCATGTCTACCCGGCCGCGTTGAGAGAAAACGGCTGCCTGAACGCCCTGAAACAGCTCATGGACGAGTGCAGCATCGAGAAATGCGTCGCGTTCGCGACATTCCCCGACCGGTTCGCGGAGTATCGAACCGACATCAATAACAATGTTTGGCTTTATGACCAAATCAAAAACGACGGCGCCTTTGTCGGCTTCGGCACGCTGGATTTTGAAAGAGACAATTTGGAGGACCAGGTGGAACTCGTGGCCTCGCTCGGCTTCAAGGGCATCAAACTGCACCCGCCCGCCCAGGAGTTCGCCGTAACCGGGGAACGCGCGTTCCGGGTGTATGAGAAAGCACAGGACCTCGGCCTTTTCCTGTCGTTTCATACGGGGCTTCATTGGTCACGCCTGCGCGACAACCTCGCCGTCAGCTATGACGAAATCGCGTACAATTTTCGGGCGCTGCGTTTCAGCATGGAGCATATCGGCGGCTACAGCTTCTTCCACGAGGCCCTGGCTGTCATCGCCAATAACACCCGCGACGGGCTGCAGCCGCGTGTGTTCGCCGGCTGGACGAGCATAGAAAACAAGCCGGGCGCCGCCTGGTGCCTGACGGACGCGCAGCTTGAGGCCGTCGTCGCCCAGACGGGTGAGGACAGAAGCATTTTCGGGCTGGACTTCCCGTTCAAGAAAGCGGACTATATCAAAGAAGCCATCAGCCGGATACGGTCGCTGAACATTCCGGAATCGGCTAAAGAGAAAATCCTCGGCGGGAACTTGCAGCGAGAGATGGACCGATGAGAAAACGGCCGGCGAAAAGCCGGCCGTATTTTATTCGGAGTGTAACCCCTTGAGTCGTTCTATTCCTTCATAAGCGCCTCATACAGCTTGTCCGAGTGGCTTTTTCCTCTGTCGAGGAAGAAGCCTTTCATTTTTTCCGCGTATTGCGGGGCCGGTTGAAACTTATTTTCCGCAAGCCTTCGCAGCGACTCAATCAATTCCGCGGCTGTTTGCGTGAATTCCCCGAAACCATCCTCGATCGGTATGTCGAGTTCCCGGTAATTGTGCGTGACTCCCGCTTTGAACAGCGTATAGTCGGGGACGAAGTATAGAACCGGTCGTTCCAGGTAGACAAAATCAAAAACGATTGACGAAAAATCAGTGATCATGACAAGATAATCTTCCATCCGGATTTCACCGCCGCCGAGGATGTTGACTCTTGGGTTATCGCAATGAAAATGTTTAATATAATCGGCGAAAGTTGGATGGTTCTTAAAATCCAGCGTTATATCGTACCGGTCAAGAAGATCGCCTAGTTCCTTTGAATTGAGAAACTCGTTGATGGACTTGTAAAAATCGGAGGACAAAAACGCCGCTTCTTTCAACTGCCTCTTGTTGTCAATGTATTCGCCGATTAGGTTGCAGCGCCAGGACGGTGAAAAGAGAATTTTCGGTTGCGGCGGGGTCTGTGTGTCAACCTTGTCGTACCGCGGCATCCCGCAGGGAATCAGGTCCTTTGGGTAGTAGCCGTACTTTTCGGTGAAGTTTTTCATTTCAAAGCCCGAAGAAACGACGATTCGGTCGGCTTCGCACCGCTCTTTCGAGTACATCAGCGGCAAGCCAGCGTGCAGCACGCCGTGCTGCAGGTAAATGACCTCGTATTTCAGCAAATCAGAAATCCATTGAAGCGTAATCGGGTCAAACGTGGTAACAATGCTGCTGCTGGCAAAAGAGGTTAAAATTTTATCACAGTTGATATACAGAAGCCTGTGCTTCAGGCTCTTGAATTTGACGAGCCTTCGGCGTTCTTTCCGGGTAAAATATGCCTCTGGATTCTTCAGTTTGTCGGTGATATAGTATCTTTTTATGCCGTCTTTTTTTAAGAAGTCGTGTTTGAATTGAATGTAGGCGTTATCAAAAATGTCCTGCCGGTCACAGTATATCCATATTTTCCGACGTGGTTTAAGAATAGTGGCCTTTCTGTAAATAAAGATCTTCAGATTCAATTTCAGATAAAACTTATCCAAAGCCAGCAGAGTCAGCACTTTGTCTTTTAAACCGGCCTTTTTTATCGACAGCAGGCTGTTGCCGTTTGCGCGAACTGTATAGCCGTTTTGATAAAAAAACCTTCTGTTGCGGTTTATTTGCGCTTTTTCCAGAAAGATCATCATAACCTTATATCTGACACCGTTAATTTGCGCCTCAAATCTTAATTCGTTACTGTCCGACAACTTGAAAGAATATTCGAAACAATAGAAACGGTTTGTTTTTATCTTGCTTTTGACCCGGCTGTATGACGATTCCTTTAATGTCAGTTCTTCCGTTGACGCCGGTTCTTCCGCGCCACTACCGAGATGTGCGAACAGCCGGGGTTCAAGCAATTCTGTCGCGGGGCTTGCCGTAAATCCTGTTATGAAGAGGCGGTTTTTGTCGACGCGCACTTTTGTTACGGTGACCCTGAACGCGCCTTCCATATAACAAAGCGTGCCGTCCCCGGCGGTGATGCAATAGCCGTAGCGGTTCTGTGTCAGTTTGAATTGCTCATGTTTCTTAAGACCGATAAAAAATAGCCGGTGAAAATAATCCACGTACGGTGAGTTAACAATGATCAGGTTGTCAATTTTTTCCATCAGCGAGAAAATTCTGTCATAAGCGGCGTCCTTCGGCGCGCCCTCCAGATGATAGGGAAACAGCAAGTCGCTTTTTATCCGCCAGGACAAGCCGTATAATACAATCGCCTGAATATACGGGTGGACACCTTTTTCTGTCTTATACTGTTCAAAAAGGCCTTCGTAATAATTCATAAAATTGTTAAACGAATAATACGGATGGTTTTTGTTCCGGCTTGCGCTCCCTGCGTGGCGGGTATAATAGTAAGCCGCCCTGTGGCAATAGCCGATTTTCCGTTTTTGCATGACAATCGTGTTGTTGCGTTTCTCGTCCTCGCCCATCTCCATCGCGGTATCAAAAAGAACATTTTTTTTGCCGAGGTTTTTCACGCAAACATTGATATTGGTTTGGGACATATAAATGTCCTCGTCGACGTTGTAGACCCGCGTCTGCGTTATCAGCGGATTACGGATGTGGGGTGACAACACACCGTCCGTGTCGTTGAAAATGGGGCAGCTGGCAATATCCACTTCCTCATAATGGCTTTCCATAAAGAGGAAAAACTCTTCAACCGCGTTGTCCGACAGTCTGTCGTCCGCGTCGAGAAAAAGTATGTATTTTCCCCTTGCGTTTTGAATACCGAGGTTTCGCGCCGCGGACACGCCCGCGTTCACCTGCTCGATAACCTTCAGGTTTTTGTATTTTCGCTCAAGAGCGCGGCATATCTCGCCGCTGCCGTCGGTCGAGCCGTCGTTGATCATCAGGATTTCAATGCGGGCGAAAGGATGCGTTTGGTTGAGAAGCGACTTCACACACCGCTCCAGAAAGGAAGCGGCGTTGTAAACGGGTATGATAACAGTCATATCGTAGTCAAACAATGTGTTTTCCATGCGTATCCCCAAGCCAGTTGATATGAAATACATATTATTCCAACAGCGCTTCAATTTATGTCGAATTATGAGCTTTATCCAATAATTTCACTGCCCGAATTCATTTTATGTTGCAATCTACAATTCCCCGAATCGTTGGACGCTTTGTATTGACAGCAATTATTCATTATGATATTATAAATTGATGAAATCCGATAAAATCGACGTTTTTTTACGGAGTGTTGCTTATGAGCTCCCGTTCTTCGCCGCATAAAAGTTCATTTAAAAACACCTTTGAGAACTGTGGCAAACGGGTTGTCTTTCTTTCAAGAGACCTTTATTCTATACAAAAGATGACCGTAGTAACCCTGATGAATCACCTTGCCGGCAACGGATACCATGTAACCGTTATTACAAACGCAAAAAACCATTTTACGGACTACCGGTACGATTACAGGATTAAAAGGCTCGCCTTAAATGCCCTTGTCAAGGGTTGTTATACGCGTAAGGAAGTTTTCTCCAAATACGTCTCCGAATCGGAAAGCAGCGTTTTTATTTTTACCGATTGTCTGGCTCCGGGACTGGCCGGTGATTTGTTGACCGTTAAAAAAAGCCGAACTCTTGACGGAAAAGGCCACAAAGCGGTTTTATTTGCAACCGAGTCGTTGCTGCATCTTTTAAGCAAAAGCAACACCAAACCGTATTCCGAAATAACCGCATTATGGGATGAGTTTGACGCGGTCGTCTCCAATTATCCCAGTGACTGCTTATATCATAATAAGAACCAGGCGAAAAACCTTTTTTTTATACCTTATCTTTATCCCTTCAAAGAGGGTGAATACGCGCGCGCCGGTTTGAATGGCAGCCGCATCCTGCTTCTTGATTCCTATAACAAACCGTTTGCCGGTGAACAGATTATTAAAGCGTTCTCCAAGGCTATTCAGACGGATCCCGATCTTCGAATGACGATTGTTTCCGGCTATGACCATGCGCAGAGGGAGGCAAGTCTCAGGCAGTCATACGAAAAAATTATTTCAGATTGCTCGCTGGAGGACAGAATAGACTTTGCTGAAAACGGAACGAAACTATCCGCCCTTTTTTCAGAAAGCATATTTGCTCTGCACCCCTCTCTGCTGGGCAGCCACACTGCGCTTTCCATCCGGGCTGCCGCTTACCTTCTCCCTACAATCATGTTGCTTCCTTACCGTATGAACGACACAAGCAACGGCTTGCTGTATGAGGATGTCAGCAATGAAAACGCGTTGGCCGAAAAAATCAGCGCCTTGCTTTCGTTTGAACACAGAAAAGACCTGTCGGACAAATTTGCGGCACATCTCAATGATTCGCCCGGCGCCGTTTTGGATCAGTGGGAATGCCTGCTGACAAAAGTAGCGCTTGAGGAAACCATTGAAGAATCGTTTAATTTTCTTGAAACAGAAATTGTGGATGTATTTTCCATGCTAAATACCGCCATCCGCCCGATTCTGTCGGTATGTCAAAAACCGGATGCGGGCGGCGCGGTAAAGGTGCCCCGGTTTAAGGCGTTCAAAAAAAGGATTCAAACAAGCAAGTCGTTGTGGGCGAAACTGGCTAGAGCACCGAGGTCATCCGTTAACTTGCTGAGATATTACTTTCTCAGACACGAATATATGCGTACTGAAAAATATACCTATACTCAGATTTCTCCTGAAAAGCTCCGGAAATCCCAGCTTCTTGCTTTGAAAATGCTCAGGGAGTTTGAACGTATCTGCAAAAAACACAGTTTCCGGTATTACATCGCGGCCGGGTCTCTTTTGGGTGCGATCAGGCACAAGGGTCAGATACCGTGGGATGATGATGTGGACGTCACCATGCCGCGCGCCGACTACGATAAGTTTTTAAAAATCGCTCAAAAGGAACTCGGAGAAGAGTACATACTTCCAAAATTCAATTATCCCTACGGGTTTCACAGAATGCAAATTAGAGGGACCAATATTGAACGCACTATCCGCCAAAAAAGGCCGCATGGCGTTTTTTTGGATATTCTTCCTCTTGACGGCGCGGCCCCTTCGGACGAAGAAAAAAGAAAGCATAAAAAAACCAATGAACGTTTGATATATCTTATGTACGAAAGCGCCAGGCCTCTTCCCGTGCTGAACACAAACAAAGACAATTACCGCGCCTGGTTACGGAGATTGATATTGAAAACCTTCATGCCAAAGAAATTGATGTATTGGCTGTGGTACAAAAACGCGACAAAATACGACACCGGTAACGCCGGGGAATGGGTCTGCCTTCCGGGCATATACGGTTACGAAAAAGAGTGCTTTCCGAAAGAGTATTGGGGAGAGCCATGCATGGTCGATTATGCCGGGAGGCCGGTGCCGGTTATGAGGGAGTGGGAAAAATACCTCACCCTTCATTACGGCAATTATATGCAACCCCCGGCGGACCTTGAGAAAAGAACACATCTTTTATTTGAAATAGATTTAGGAAAATACGAATCGATGAGCGTCAAGGCTCTTGAGGAAATGATTGCGGCGGAATTTCATATGGATACGAATGAAAGCCGTTCCGGCGCGATGCCTCAGCTTAGAGTACAGCTCAAATAAAAGGAATCGGAACAGACGAATGCAGGATATAGGCACAACCACATATTGCGCCGTTCTCGCGGGCGGCGTGGGCACGAGGATGAATTCCCCGATCCCCAAGCAATTTCTCATGCTCGGAGACGCGCCCGTGTTCATTCACGGTGTCAGAACACTTCTGGCCGAGCCGCAGATCAAAGAGCTTTGGGTCGGGTCAAACGGCGATTGGTACTCGCTGGCGGAAGAACAAATCCACGCGTTTTTAAAAGACGACGGCCGGGTGAGGCTGTGCGAGGGCGGAACGGACCGCGAAGGCACGCTCATGAATATTTTGGCCGCTATTTGCCGTGAAAACGAAATCGGCGAGGATGACATCGTCCTGATTCACGACGCCGTCAGGCCCTTTGTGACGGGGCGGATTATTCGGGACCTCATAAAGGAAATGGCTTTTTGTGAAGCGTGCAACACCGTCATACCCGTCAACGATACGATTATCCGCTCAATAAACGGAACGGAAGTAGCGGATATCCCCGCCCGCTCGGAATTGTTCGCCGGCCAAAGCCCGCAGGGTTTCCGTATTAAAACGCTTCTCAACGCGTTTCGGAATCTTGACGCCGATACGCGGTCAAAGCTGACCGAAACGACCAAAGCCTGCTTCGTTCAGGGCATACCGGTCCATATTGTTCGCGGTGAATTATATAATTTTAAAATCACTTCTCAATTCGACTTTCAGCTGGCCGAATATGTGTGTCGGCATTTAAACGAACTCCGGCCGCTATAAGCCGGTACGGCCCTCGCGCAAACGGGACGCTCAACATCAAACAGAGCGTCCTTATTATATTGTCCTCGCTTTTTTGGTAAATTTTTACCTGCCGCGAAAGTCGCCAAAAAAATTTATAATTTTTTGATGACAAACACATAATAAAATGTTATAATCTAACAAAATATTTAATATAAATTAGGATTTCTGACAAAATCGGAGTGGATTTATGTTTGAGCAGGTAATCAATGTCGAGCGTATGGAACAGGCCGTGAACCTTTTCGGGAGTTTTGACGAAAATATTAAGCTGATTGAAAACGAGTTTGATGTCAGCGTTATCAGCAGAGGGTCGGAGCTGAAAGTGACGGGAGAGGCGGAAAACGTGTCGAAAGGGGTGCGCGCCGTCAACGGACTGCTGACACTCATCAATAAAGGGGAAACCCTCAGCGACCAGAATGTCCGTTATGTGGTGTCACTCGTCAACGAGGGCAATGAGGACAAGCTGTCGGAAATGACAGCGGGCTGCGTTTGCATCACCGCGCGCGGCAAGCCGGTCAAGCCGAAAACACTCGGGCAGAAGAAATACATCGAAGCCATCAAAGAGAATACGATTGTTCTCGGCGTCGGCCCGGCCGGCACGGGCAAAACCTATCTGGCCGTCGCGTCGGCGGTCACGGCCTTTCGCTCGAAAGAGGTCAACCGGATTATTCTGACCCGGCCCGCGGTCGAGGCCGGCGAGAAGCTCGGCTTTCTGCCCGGGGACCTTCAGCAGAAGGTCGACCCGTACCTCCGCCCGCTGTATGACGCGCTGTTTGATATGCTCGGAGCGGAGAATTACCAAAAACACCAGGAAAGAGGCAGCATCGAGGTGGCGCCTCTGGCATATATGAGAGGGCGTACCCTTGATGACAGCTTCGTGATTCTTGACGAAGCGCAGAACACGACAAAGGAACAAATGAAGATGTTTCTGACCCGTTTGGGTTTCAACTCCCGGATGGTGGTAACGGGCGATATCACGCAAATCGATTTGCCCGAAGGCAAGCGTTCGGGGCTTGTCGACGCGATGAAGGTGCTGAAAAATGTGAAGGATGTCTGCACCGTGCGGTTTACCGAGAAAGATGTGGTGCGCCATAAGCTTGTTCAGGATATTGTAAAAGCGTACGAAAAGAACGAGGAGGCAAAGAAACGAAAATGATTGAGAAAGTGAAAGTCATTATAACCAACGACCAGAAAGAGGTCAAAATTCCAACCGGCGTGCGCCTGCTGATACGGCGCTGCTGCACGGCGGTGCTTGTCTTCGAGGATTTCAGCGGTTCCGCGGAAATCAGCGTCCGCTTTGTGGACGCGGATGAAATCCGCCGGTTGAATCTCCGATACCGGCAAATCGATTCCGAAACCGACGTGCTGTCTTTCCCGCTGGGCATCGACGGCGTTTTCGACATCAATAACGACACGGGCGCGCAAATGCTCGGCGACATCGTGATTTCGGTTCCCCGCGCTGTCGAGCAGGCGAAAAAATTCGGCCACTCCCTTCAGAGGGAACTGGGTTACTTAACGGTGCATTCCATGCTGCATTTGCTCGGCTATGACCATGAAAAAGGCGGTCTGGAACTGGTCCGTATGCGCGAAAAGGAGGAAGCAGCCCTGACGCAGCTCGGCTTGAAGCGCCATGGCAGCTATTACATGGAGGACGAATAATGAAATCTCTGGCAAAAAGTTTCGTCTACGCGTGGCAGGGTTTGCTTTATTGTTTGCGCCACGAACGCAACATGAGAATTCACCTTGTCATCGTCCTGTATATGTATGCCTATCTGTTGGGTTTCGATTTTTTCGAGTTGAATAAAATTGAATTCTCGATTATATTTATCGCGAACGCGATTGTTTTTATGGGCGAGCTTATTAACACGGCCATCGAAAGCACCATCGACCTTGTCGAAAAAAAATTCCGGAAAATGGCTAAAATCGCCAAGGATACGGCCGCGGCGGCGGTTCTTGTCGGCGCTTTTTTTTCCGTAGCGATCGGTGCCGCCCTGTTGTGGCAGCCCGACGCGTTTAAAAAACTTTACGACTATTACAGGGGCAATCCCCTGATGGTTTTCTTCCTGGTGCTCAGCCTGGCCGTCAGTTTTGTCTATGTGATGGCGGGGCCGCTGACTATTCGCGCGTTTATCACGGGGAAGCCGAAGCGCGCAGACGACGATACACAAAAAGGAGCTTCCAAATGACCAAAACAGCGTTTATCGCCATCGCGGGTTGCCCGAATGTCGGAAAATCCTCCATACTCAACAAACTTCTCGGGCAGAAACTGGCCATCGTAACCGAAAAGCCGCAGACGACGAGGACAAAAATAACGGGGGTTTTGACCCAAGGCGACACGCAGCTTGTTTTTACCGACACGCCCGGCTTGCACAAACCGCGCAATAAACTCGGTGAAAAGATGGTCAGGGCAGCCGACGAGAGTATCGCGGGCGTCGACGCCTGCCTTTTTGTCACCGAACCGCAGGGTGATATACGGGACGAGGAGCACGCGCTCATCGAAAAAATAAAAAAAGGGCGCATACCGGCCGTTCTGGCCATCAACAAAGTTGACCTCATCCGGCAGAAAGAAAACCTGATACCGCGCATGGAGCTGTTCGCGCGCCTGCACGATTTTGAGGCGATCATACCGGTTTCCGCCGCCAACGGCGACAATATGGACGTTCTCAAAAGCGAACTCGAAAAATTCGCGGCGGAGTCGGTGCACTTTTTCCCCGGCGACACGCTGACCGACCAGCCGGAACGAGTGCTCGCGGCGGAAATCATCCGTGAAAAAACGCTGCGTTTTCTTGACAAAGAGGTTCCGCACGGCATCGCCATCAGCATTGAAAAAATGAGAGCGCGCGAAGGGACGGACCTGACCGACATCGACGCGGTCATTTACTGCGAAAAGGACAGCCACAAGGGCATCATCATCGGCAAGGGCGGCCAAACGCTCAAGCGAATCGCCACGCGCGCCAGAGAGGACATGGAGCGGTTTTTTGATTGCCGCATCAACTTGAGCTGCCATGTCAAGGTCAGTGAGGGCTGGCGCAACCGCGAGGGGTTTATCCGCAGCCTCGGGCTCGACTGACACCCTTTCGCGGGCGGCAAAAACGGCGGATGAATGCGCGCCGTTTTTTGTAAGAGATAAAAATTTACCTATAATAATCGCCGCGGCGCAAGGTTATGTTATGAGTATAACCTACTGTGAACATCGGAGGGAAAACGATGGAGCGGCAACAAAAAGCCTGGAACAAATTTGCCCGAAGCGGAAGCGTTGCCGACTATTTGAGTTACCGCTCGCAGGGCGCCGGCGCATTCGGCGAGGAGGCCGTTGACAGTGCAACTGAAAACAGACGGTCTGGTCATAAAGGTCAACGACACGGGCGAAAATGACCGTGTCATCACCGTATTGACAAGGGACTACGGAACGGTTCGCGCATTCGCCAACGGCGCCAAAAAGATGAAAAGCCGCTTTCAAAGCGCGACGCAGCTTCTGAACTACTCCGCTTTTACATTCTACGCCGCACGGGACAGCTACATAATTGACGACGCTGTCAGCAAAGAGGTTTTTTTTAAACTGCGTGAGGATATCGAAAAGATCGCACTCGCGCAGTATTTTTGCGAACTCGCGGCGGAACTCGCGCCGGAAATGGATGAGGCCGAGGAATATCTCCGGCTCATTCTAAACGCCCTTGACTTTCTGACCAAAGACAAGCGCCCGGCGCTTCTTCTCAAAGCGGTGACGGAAATGCGGTTGCTTTGCCTCTCGGGCTATATGCCGGCCGTTGACGGCTGCGCGGTTTGCGGCAAACAGGAAGACGCCTTGATGGTGTTCGACGTCGGGGAAGGGCAGCTCTTATGTTCCGAGGAGCGAAAACCGGGCCTGCCTCTCGACACCGGGGCGTTGACGGCGCTGCGCCATATTTGCGGGTCACCACTTGTAAAGTTATTTTCCTTTACATTATCGGACGCGAGTCTGAAACTGCTGGCGGACGCTGTCGAACACTACCTGCTCGCCACGACGCAACGGAAGTTTAAAACCCTTGATTTTTATAAAATTTTAGCCCTTCACAACGGGGTATAACGGCGCGGCAGTCTTGCCGCGCCGGAGTGAGGTTCCTATGGCTCAGCAAAAAAACAGGCATACATCGGCCCTCGAGCTCGAAAAAATCCTCGGGAGGCTCGCGGATTTCACCGCCTGCGAGGACGCCCGGACGCTGGCGCTCGAGCTCGCGCCGGAAAGCGACATTCACCTTGCCCGCGCCCTGTTGACGCAAACCGCCGACGCGCACATGCTGCTCGCGCGGTTTGGCGGCCCGTCCTTCGGCGGGCTGAAGAATGTCCACAACGCCCTCAACAGGGCAGACGCCGGCGGCGTGCTGACTATGAAGGAGCTTTTGGATATCTCCTCGGTGCTGCGTAACATCCGGGGCTTGAGCCAATGGCGCAGCGCGAACAGCGGAGCCGAAACGGTGCTCGATGTATACTTCAACGCCCTGGTGCCCAACAAATTTTTAGAGGAAGCCATCAACGCGGCTATCCTCTCCGAAGAAGAAATGGCGGACAACGCCTCCCCCGCCCTGTACGATATCCGGCGTAAAATCCGTGTGCAGGAATCGAAGGTGCGCGAACAACTCGAAAAATTCTCGCGCTCACAAAACTACGCGAAATTTTTACAGGATAACATTATCACCATGCGCAACGGCCGGTATGTCGTGCCGGTGAAAAACGAATACCGCCATGAAGTGCCCGGCCTGGTGCACGACACTTCCTCAAGCGGGGCGACCGTTTTCATCGAGCCCATGCCGGTGGTGCAGGCCAACAACGAGATAAAGGTTCTCAAAAGCCAAGAGCTCGACGAAATGGACAGAATTCTCGCGGAGCTTTCCGCGTCGGCGGGCACCCACGCGCCGGCCATACAGTCAAGCTACGAGTGCGCGGTGGAACTTAATTTGATTTTTGCCAAGGCAAACTTCGCCTACAGCCTGAAAGCCACCCCGCCCGAACTCAACGAAACGGGTGAAATCAAGCTTCGCGCGGCCAGGCACCCGCTCATCAACGAAAAGACGGTCGTTCCCGTCGACATTGAACTCGGCGGCGAGTTTGACACCCTGGTCATCACCGGCCCGAACACCGGCGGCAAAACGGTGGCGTTAAAGACCATCGGCCTGCTGACGCTTATGGCGATGTGCGGGCTGATGATACCCGCCGGGAGCAGGAGCCAAATATCCGTTTTTGATGAAATCCTCGCGGATATCGGCGACGAACAGAGCATCGAGCAGTCCCTGTCCACTTTTTCGGGCCATATGACCAACATCATTGACATCATGAAACGGGCGGACAGCCGCAGCCTCGTTCTCATCGACGAGCTCGGCGCGGGCACAGACCCGGTCGAGGGGGCCGCGCTGGCCATGGCCATTCTTGAAGCGCTTCACTTGCAAGGGGCGAAAATCGCCGCGACGACGCACTACGCGGAGCTCAAAGCCTACGCGCTGCAAACGCCGCGGGTGGAAAACGGCAGCTGCGAGTTTGATGTCGAGACACTGCGGCCGACCTACCGGCTGCTCATCGGTGTGCCCGGGCGTTCCAATGCCTTTGCCATCTCGGAGAGGCTCGGTATGGAGAAAGAAACCGTCGACAGGGCCCGCGAGCTCGTTTCCGCGGAAAACCTGCGGTTTGAGGATGTCGTCGACAAACTGGAGTTCAGCCGCCGCCGGATGGAAACGGAGCACGAATACGCCCGGTCCCTCGCGGCGAAAGCGAAGGAAGAGCTCGACGAAGCGAAGGTTATGAAGGAAGAAATCCGGCAGCTGCGCGACAGGGAGCTGGAGGCCGCGAAGTCGCAGGCAATGAAGATTACCGAGCAGGCCAAGCGCGAGGCTTACGCGCTGCTGGCGGAACTCGACAAAATCAAACGGCAAAAACAAAAAGAAAACGACATCGACGCCCTGGCGCGCCGGGCGAAGGCCGCCGTCAAAAAGGGCGTCGAGGCGATTGATGACGCGTCCGACCCGGTTGTCGCCATCGATGACAACGACGGCTACGTTCTGCCAAGGGAACTCAAAGCCGGCGACACGGTCGTAATCGCCGCCCTCGGGAAACAGGCGAAGGTGCTGTCACCGCCGGATAAGAACAACTCCGTAGAGGTGCAGGCCGGTTCGCTGAAAACACGGGTGAAAATCGACGGCCTGCGCCTGGTCGAAAACCCGCTCGACGCCAAAGGCGCGGCCGCCGGGCGTTCGGTTTCCCAAGCGGAAAGCCGCCTGACGCTCGAGGCGAAAACACGGCTCGATTTGCGGGGCATGACGGTCGACGAGTGCCTCATCGAGCTTGACCGGTTCATCGACTCGTCGCTGCGCACGGGGCTGACGGAATTTACGGTTGTCCACGGCAAAGGCACGGGCGCGCTGCGCGCCGCGGTGCAGCAATACTTGAAAAAAAGCCCGTATGTGAAGTCCTACCGCTTGGGCACTTACGGCGAAGGTGAAAACGGCGTTTCCATTGTGGAACTCGGTTAACGGCATACTCATATGTCAGGGGAGTACATAATATGTTTGATTTTATTTTTGACAAATTCTCCTACCGGGAAAAGGTGATGCTCAAAAGGCTCGGCGCCGCCATCGCCGCCCCTTTCGCCGCGGGTACCGGCAAATTTTTTCTTATCCGCTGTGTCGCCTCGGTCGTGGTCATCGCCGAGCTGCTCGGCGCGCTGATGTTCGAACTCCCGCAGACGCCCCGCGGGCAGCGCATTGACCTGAGCGAATGGAACCTCGTCTGGTCGGACGAATTCGACGGCACGGCGCTTGACCCCGCCAAGTGGCAAAACTGGTATACCAACGCCCCGCGCCGGGGCGGCTACTGGGACAAAAACCAAATCCTCGTCGAGGACGGCTGTTTGAAGATCCGTACGGAATACAAAAACGCCGGGCAGCCGGGCGAAGGCTGGTACTCCGGCGAAATCGAAAGCAAGGGGCGCTTTGATAAGAAGTACGGCTACTTCGAGTGCCGCTGCGTTTGCCCCGGCGGCAAAGGGCTTTGGGCCGCTTTCTGGACACTCTCCGAAGGTATGTTCGCCACGCCCGACGGCAGCGCCGCGGACGGCTGCGAAATCGATATGTTCGAATCCGGTTTCTACCACGCCGATAACGAGCGCAAGCGCAACAGCGTCAACCAGGCCGCCGGCTACGACGGTTACGGCGCGGGCAGCAACGGCGTTGTGGTCGGCCATTACACCGGCAACAACATCTTTGAAGAGTTCAACACCTACGGGCTAGAGTGGAACGAGAACGAGATCATCTTCTATATCAACGGTGTGGAAACCGACCGCCTCACCGGCGTGTGGGTGCCGCAGGTCGAGCAGTTTCTTTTGCTTTCCGTCGAGGTGGCCGGCAAAGTCGAGATTGGCGTCGGCGGCGAACCCGTACCGTTTGTCAGCGAGAGCAACAACATTAACGATAACGACATGAGCATCTTTCCCCTCGATTTTATCGTGGATTATGTAAGGGTATACGACAAAAAACAAAGTTGAGTGAATTTGGAAAAATCACACTATTTCATATAATAGTGTGATTTTTTTCACATTATTATTGATTATTATGTGATTATGCTTGATTTTTAGAAAATAGCAGTCTATACTATAAAAAATGACAACCAACAGGAGGGCGACTTATGGATCGGCTGCTAATGAATGATTTGTTAAAATGGAAGGAATCGAAATACCGGAAACCGCTGATTTTAAAGGGTGTCCGGCAGGTGGGAAAGACCTGGATTCTTAAAGAATTCGGCAAACGGTATTACAAGAATGTGGCCTATTTTAACTTTGACGAGCAGGAAGAATACAAGCAATTCTTTGAAACGACAAAGGATGTCAAACGCATTCTGCAAAACCTGATGCTAACCGGAGCACAGGTTATCAAACCCAAAGAAACCCTGATCATTTTTGACGAGGTACAGGATTGCCCCAACGTACTGAACACTCTGAAATATTTTTACGAAAACGCCAATGAATATCATGTCGTCTGCGCCGGCTCCCTGCTTGGTATCGCGCTGGCCAGGCCGTCGTCCTTCCCTGTCGGCATGGTGGACTTTATGCAAATCAATCCGATGACATTCACCGAGTTTCTCATGGCAAACGGAGACGGCAATCTGGTTAAATACTTGGACTCGGTCAACGATTTGGAGCCTGTTCCCGACGCGTTTTTCAACCCGCTGTATGAAAAAATGAAGATGTATTTTATTACGGGCGGGATGCCCGAGCCGGTCAGGCTGTGGACACAGGAGCGCGACTCCGATCAAATGCAGGTGGCTCTCGCGAATATTCTTGACGCTTATGAGCGCGATTACGCTAAACATCCCGACCCTTCGGATTTTCCTAAGATATCCATGTTATGGAAGTCCATACCGTCACAGCTCAGCAGAGAAAACAAAAAGTTTTTATACAAGGCCGTCAAAGAAGGAGCGAGGGCGAGGGAATACGAGGACGCTTTGCAATGGCTCGTTGACGCCAATCTTGTCAGCAAAATATACCGCAGCACAGCACCGGGGCTTCCGATTGCCGCGTATGACGACCTATCGGCTTTCAAACTGTATTTGGTCGATGTGGGATTGCTTCGCCGGCTGGCTCTGCTCGCGCCGTCCGCTTTCGGCGAGGGCAACCGCCTGTTCACGGAGTTTAAAGGCGCGCTGAGCGAAAACTATGTTTTGCAGGCCATGAAAAATCAGTTTGAAGCAACTCCCCGGTATTGGTCCGCGGACAGCCCTCGTTATGAAGTCGATTTTCTTATTCAGCGCGAGAATGATATTTTACCGGTTGAGGTAAAGTCCGAAGACAATACGGAAAGCAAAAGTTTAAAATATTATAAGAAAAAGTATGGCGAAAAAGTAAAGCTGCGCGTCCGGTTTTCGCTGAACAACCTGAAACTGGATAACGATGTTTTGAACATCCCGCTGTTCATGGCCGATTACGCGGATAAGTTGATAGGGCTGGCAATACCAATATGAACCGACCCCTTGTCCCGGTGATAAACTTCCCAAAAACAACCACACGAAAAGGTAATTTTTAGCCCAACCCACAAAATTGTATAAATTTTACCAAAAGGGTTGCGGCATCAACCTCTTTGTGGTATAACGGTGCCGTGGAAAACAACCAAATGAAAACACGGGAGCGTCGAAACAAAACCAAGTTGCTTGAGTTTGATTTTGACGCCCTGTTTTTATAAGGAGAGGGTACCGTGCAAGAGGGCGACATACTCGCAAACGCACCGCTCCCCGAAGGTGTCGGCGAAAAAGCGGCGAAGCTGCTGCTCGAAGGCGAAAAACCGCTGTTTTCGATCACCGGCGACCTGAATTTAAAAGGCAAATACGGAAATTCCGCCATCTATATAACCGACAGGCGCCTGCTGGCGTTTGATGCTTATCACGAAGGCGGCGTTTTTATTATTGCCCTCGGGGATATCGAGGACGCCGAAGTAAAACGCATGTACGGCAACGCCGTGCTGAAAGTCAAAACCGGCGGCCGGAACCTCGACGTGTTCCGCTTCACCTACTCGGTCGCCTCCCTGGCCGACGCCGCGGCCATGTTCGCCAAAAACGTCGCGGCCGGCGCGGATTCCGCGGAGGAATTTGAGACCGTCAAGGCGACTTTTGAGAAAAAGAAGTCGGTCTGCCCCAAATGCGGCCGGGTGCTCATCCGCCAGGGCGCGGAATGCATCAACTGCGCCTCAAAAGGAAAACTCATTAAGAAACTGGCTAAATATGTGCGTCCCCAGTTGAAGGTGATGATCGTATGCCTGATCTTGTCGCTCGTCACCACCGCCATGGCTTTGGCCCCTCCCTATGTCACAAAAATGCTTGTCGACGATATTATTCCTAACAAGAACCTGGATGGGTTGGTGACACTCGTCATATCCCTGCTTCTTATTTATGTGGTCCAGTATACGATAGGCGCCGTACGCGGCTACTATATGCGCATCACGGGCGACAAAATTGTCGCCGCCCTGCGAAACGATATTTACGAAAAAGCGCAGTACCTTCCTTTGAGTTTTTACGACAAAACCAGCACGGGTTCGGTCATTTCAAGAGTCAGCGGCGACACCGCCACGCTGCAGGCCTTCCTGCTGAGGATATCCCAGGAGGCCGTCATCCAGTTTTTTATGATGATCGGCATCATTGTCATCATGTTTGTCATGAACTGGAAACTCACGCTGCTATCGCTGACACCGGTGCCCCTCGTGGTGATGGGAGCGACCTTCTTCGGCCGTCGCATATCCCCCATCTACCGCAAAATCTGGCGACGGTGGGCGGCGGTGAGTTCCATTTTGTCGGATACGCTGCCCGGCGTCCGGGTCATCAAATCCTTCACCGGCGAGGACAGGGCGTCCGAAAAGTTTAAAAACTACAACAGCGATTGGCTCAGGGAGGACACCAAGGCGGCGCTGCTTTCAAACATGTTCCCCGCGGCGGTAACCTTCTTTGTGACCTGCGGTTCCCTGCTTATCTGGGGAATGGGCGGCAGGCTGGTTATCAAAGAACCCGGCAGTATTTCTCTTGGTCTGCTCGTTTCGTTTATATCCTACACCGGCATGTTTTACACGCCGATCAACTTCTTCGCCAACCTCAACGATACCTATCAGCACGCGCTGACTTCGGCGGAACGGGTTCTCGATATCATCGACGCGGAGCCCGAGCAGAATTTCGGCGCCGGCAACGAAATCAAACGGATAAAAGGCCGCATCGAGTTCCGGAACGTCAGTTTCTCGTTCGACCGGATTAAAAAGGCGCTGACGAACATCAACCTTGTCATTGAGCCCGGCGACATCGTCGGCATCGTCGGCACGACGGGTTCGGGCAAGAGCACGCTCGTCAACCTGCTGATGCGTTTTTATGACCATTACGAGGGCGATATTCTGGTCGACGGCGTCAACATCAAAGAGATCGACTTGACTTCTTACCGCAGCAAAATCGGCTATGTCCAGCAGGAACCGATGATGTTCAAGGACACCGTTTTCAAGAATATCGCGTTCAGCCTGCCCGACGCGGACGTCGAGCAAGTCATCCACGCGGCAGACGTCGCCAACGCGCATTCGTTTATCGCGAGGATGCCCGACGCCTACGACACGCTGCTCGGCGAGCGCGGTGTGGGCCTGTCGGGCGGTGAAAAGCAGCGGCTGTCCATCGCCCGCGCGGTGCTGAAAAACCCGAGCCTGCTGATTTTCGACGAGGCAACAGCCGCGGTGGACTCCGAAACGGAGCATCTGATTCAGCAGGCCATCGAGCGCCTCATCAGCGGGCGCACCACGCTGATGATCGCGCACAGGCTGTCGACGCTTCGCAAAGCCAATAAAATTGTCGTCGTTGACAAGGGCGAGATCATCGAATTCGGCTCGCACGACGAACTGATGGAATTGAGGGGCAAGTATTTCAAACTCATCGAAATCCAATCGCTTTCCGAAAAAATCCGGGAAGGCAGGGAAGCGGAGAATTTCGAGTTTACCGAAGTGTGACGCGCGGGCAGGAACGGGTTTCACTTTTTGAGAGAGGATGAACGGCCATGCACGAACGGACTTATATCGAATACGACAACGCCCGAATCACCCGGAAGGAGGGCATACTGCTCGACGTCGAAATGTATGACGGCAGAGTCTTTAAGGATGTCGAGGCGAGAAGGCTGTTCCCCTTGACAGGATTGAAAAAATACATTACCCTTTTAGACAGCGACGGCGCGGAACAGGCGGTTATCCGCGATCTCGACAACCTGACGCCGGAATGCCGCGACACGGTCATGGACACGCTGAGAGAATACTACCTGGTTCCCAAAATCACAAAAATACTATCGGCTGAAGAAAAGTACGGCAAATTGAAACTGTCGGTGGAAACGGACAACGGCCCCCATTCGTTTGAAATCAAAAACGTGCACGCCGATATCAAAATGCTGTATGACGGCAGGGTGCTCATCAAGGATTCCAGCGACAACCGCTACGACATACCGCGGCTGGCCGCGCTGGACAAACGAAGCCTGCGCGTTATCAACCCTTATCTCTAACACAAACGGAGGAAGCCATGAAGTTAGTTTTAGCCATCGTGAACAACGACGACAGCGCGAAAGTCACCGCATCCCTGACCGGCGAAGGCTTTATCGTGACGAAATTGTCGACCACGGGCGGTTTTTTAATGGCGGGCAACACGACCCTGCTCATCGGCGCGCAGGAAAATGAGGTCGGGAAGATTAAAGAAATCATCTCGGAACACAGTTACACAAGGGTAAAGAATGTGCCGACGGACGCTTCGCTCGGCCGGGGCCTCGGCGCCGCCGATGTCAAGGTGACGGCAAACGTCAAGGGCGCCACCATTTTTGTGATAGATGTTGAAAGTTTTGAAAAATTGTAGGGTTTAAAAGCCTTGCGAAAAATATTTTTTCACCTGTTTTCCACAATGACAGCCCGTTTATGAACGACATCTTGTGGCTGCCCCGCGAGTTTTTACAACCGGTAGTGAAAGCGGAAATTTTCCACAGTTTCCCTGCGTTTTTCAACAATCGATTGTCAAAAAAGAGCCGACCGTGTCAAGATTTTTCGCTTGACACGGTCAACTCTTTTCGGTATAATTACACTCTGTAAAGCAGAACACTTTACATACGAGAGTTCTGTCCGGCGTTCGATTGATCAATAAAGAAGGTGCGGCCTTGGCAAAAAATCTTCAGATAACGGTGCTTCTTGATTTTTATGGGGACATGCTCACGGAAAAGCAGCGTGATTTTTTAGGCTATTATTATAACGACGACTTGTCTCTTTCCGAAATCGCGCAGAACGAGGGCATTACGCGCCAGGGCGTACGCGACGCGATAAAAAGAGCCGAAAGCCAGCTTTTTGAAATGGAAAGCCGGCTCGGGCTTGCCAACCGTTTTGAGGAAGTGCGGAGCGGTTTGGACGAAATCATCAATTTCGCCAACGAGATCAACGAATACAATCTGCGCCACAGCCTTTCGCGTGAAATCAACGATTGCACGGCGAAGATCAAAACCGTCGCGCAATTGCTGTTGCAATGAGGTGTAAATTTTGGCTTTTGAAGGCCTTTCCGAAAAACTTGAAAACGCGTTCCGAAAACTCAGAGGAAAGGGCAGCCTGACCGAGGCCGACGTGCGCGACGCGATGCGCGAAGTGCGCCTTGCCCTGCTTGAAGCGGATGTCAACTACAAAGTCGCCAAGGATTTTACGGCGAAGGTGACCGAGCGGGCGATAGGCGCCCAAGTGATGGAAAGCCTCACGCCCGGCCAGATGGTTGTCAAAATCGTGCACGAAGAACTCATTGAGTTGATGGGAGGAACGCGCACGCGCCTCGCGAGCGCCGCCCATCCCCCGACCGTCGTCATGATGTGCGGCCTTCAGGGCTCCGGCAAGACGACACACTGCGCGAAAATCGCGCTGATGCTCAAAAACAGGGGCCACCGCCCCCTTCTTGCCGCTTGCGACATCTACCGCCCCGCGGCCATTAAACAACTGCAGGTTGTCGGCGAAAAGGCCGGCGTGCCCGTGTTTGAGATGGGCACCGCCAACCCCGTCGATATCGCGAGGGGGGCTGTCCAACTCGCCCGGGACCAAGGCTATGACTATGTGTTTTTGGACACGGCGGGCCGTCTTCATATCGATGAAGAACTCATGGGCGAACTCAAAAACATAAAGCGCGAGATTAAACCGCATGAGATTCTGCTTGTCGTTGACGCGATGACCGGCCAGGACGCCGTGAATGTCGCCGCCGCCTTCAACGAGGCGCTCGGCATAGACGGCCTGGTTCTCACCAAACTCGACGGCGACACCCGGGGCGGCGCGGCGCTTTCCGCGAAGGCCGTGACGGGCAAGCCGATTAAATTTGCCGGCATCGGCGAAAAACTCGGCGACCTCGACGATTTCCATCCGGACAGAATGGCCTCGCGCATCCTCGGCATGGGCGATGTGCTCTCGCTGATTGAGAAAGCCGAAACGGCCATCGACGAGAAGAAGGCGCGGGAACTCGAGGATAAAATCCGCAAGAATAAGTTTGACTTAAACGACCTTTATGACCAGATAGCCCAACTGAAGAAAATGGGCTCCATTCAGGACACGCTCGCCATGCTGCCGGGCATCGGCAAGAAACTGCAGGATGTCGAGATTGACGAGCGGCAGTTTGACCGCCTTCAAGCCGTCATTCAATCAATGACCCCGAAGGAAAAGGAAAACCCCGACATCATCAACCCATCGCGCAAACGCCGCATCGCGGCCGGCTGCGGCCAGCAGGTCGAGGACGTCAACAAGGTTCTCAACCAGCACAAGCAGATGCAGAAATTCTTCAAGCAGTTCGGCGGCAAGGGCTCGAAAAAGCGCCGAAGGCAGATGGCGATGGGTATGAACAATCTGCAGGGCAGGTTATAATTTCAATTTGAATAGCTTTTTATTTGAATTGTGTATTATAGTAAACACTAAACATTTTTGGAGGAATTTTCATGGCAGTCAAAATCAGGCTGCGCCGTATGGGCGCCAAAAAATCACCGTTTTATCGCATTGTGGTTGCGGATTCAAGATATCCCCGCGACGGCCGCTTTATTGAGGAAATCGGTTATTACAACCCCCTGATAGATCCGCCCGAGATTAAAATCGACACCGAAAAAGCGCAGCAATGGATTGCGAACGGCGCGCAGCCCACGGACACGGTTAAAGCCATCTTGAAAAAGAGCGGCGCAATAAAATAAGCACGAAAGCCGGGGAGGCAGGTTTATGAAAGAACTGTTGATTGGCATCGCGCAGGGCCTCGTTGAGGACCCCGAAGCGGTCAGCGTCACCGTCGACGAACCGAGTGAGGACGGCACCGTCGTCTATCATCTTCATGTCGGCGAGAACGACATGGGCAGGGTAATCGGCAAACAAGGCCGAATCGCGAAAGCCATTCGAACCGTCATGCGCGCCGCGGCGACGCGCAAAAACGAAAAAGTTTACGTGGAAATTGATTAAAGAGTTTCTCGAAATCGGACAGATTGTCGGGACACACGGGGTTATCGGCGAAATACGGGTAAACCCTTGGTGCGATACGCCCGAATTCGTCAAAGGCTTTCAAACCCTGTATTTTGACGGCAAAGGCGCCGAGCCTGTCCGTGTTCTTTCCTGCCGCCCGCACGGCAGTATTGTGTTGCTCCGCCTCGAAGGCGTCGACCGCATGGAAGCGGCCGCGGCGCTTCGGGGCAAAATTTTATATATGCGGCGAAAAGACGCGCGGCTGCCCGAGGGGAGTTACTTTGTATCGGAACTGCTCGGCTGCGGGGTCATCGACGCGGACGCCCCCGGCTGTAAATACGGGACGCTCACGGATGTAAGCCAAACCGGCGCCAACGATGTCTGGCATATTCGGGGGGACGACGGGAAAGAATACCTCCTGCCCGCCATACCGCAGACGGTCATTGAAACCGATATCGTGACGGGCGTCATAAAAATCCGCCCTCTCAAAGGGATATTTGACGATGAGGATTGACATTTTAACGCTGTTCCCCGGAATGTGCGACACGGTGCTGAAAGAAAGCATCGTCGGCCGCGCGCGCGAGCGCGGGCTCATCGAGGTCTATTGCCGGGACATCCGCGAGTATACCGAAGACAAACACCGCCGCGTGGACGACGCGCCGTATGGCGGCGGGTCGGGCATGGTCCTGCAGGCGCAGCCGATTTACGATTGTTTCCGGTCGCTTTGCGCGGATATGGGGCAACGGCCCTATTTAATATATCTGTCGCCGCAGGGAAAGACACTGACGCAGGAACGCGCGAGGGAACTCGCGGCGCTTGACAACATCGCGTTGCTTTGCGGGCATTACGAGGGCGTCGACGAGCGCGTTCTTGAGGAGATCGTCGACGAAGAGATATCCGTCGGCGACTATGTGCTTACGGGCGGCGAGCTGCCCGCCCTGGTGCTGACAGACTGCGTCGCCCGGATGATACCGGGCGTTCTTTCGAGCGGCGAGGCGGTCGAGCGCGAAAGCCATTACGGCGGTTTGCTCGAATATCCGCAGTATACGCGCCCGTCTGCGTGGCGCGGGAAGGAAGTGCCCGAAGTGCTGCTTTCCGGCAATCACGCCGAAATCGAGCGCTGGCGGGCGGAGAAAAGCCTCGAGAGGACCCGCGATAAACGGCCCGACCTACTGGAAAACACCCGGCCGCGCGGCGATTGAACCGCTTGTGATAAATGCCCTTTTTTGCAGAATTATTTATTAAATTATTTAAATTTTTACATTTTTGAACTTTTTTTATAGTGCAACCCTGCCAAATAACAGGTAAATTATATAGTCATTTTGCACAACAAGAGCGCTCTAAACTTGACCTGCTTTAGAATTCACAACGAATTATCGAAAAACGAGCCCGCTGCAAGGCCATAATCGTTGACGCGGACAAGTTTTGTGATATAATATGTAACGAAAGAGACATGAATCGTATTGAATTTGTGTGTGGGAGATAACTTATGTACGTTAAAGACGTTGTGGTTCAGAATCAGGTTGGCCTTCACGCCAGGCCCGCGACTTTTTTCATTCAGAAAGCCAACGAGTTTAAGTCCTCCATCTGGGTTGAAAAAGACGAGCGCAGGGTGAACGCCAAGAGCCTTTTGGGCGTTTTGTCCCTGGGGATTATGGGCGGCACGCAAATCCGAATCATCGCCGGCGGGGCCGACGAGGAGCAGGCGGTCGACGAATTGCTGAAACTTTTGAATTCGGGTTTCGCCGAGTAACGAACAGAATAACCAAGGCGGGCCGTTAAGCCCGCTTTTTTCTTTTTTACGCGCTTTGCGCAGACGGGCGGCTTGTGGTAAAATGGGATGGAGGCAACGAGGCAAGCCGGCGAGGAAAACGAATGGCGAACATGAACGAAACGATACCGCGGCTCCGAAAAAAATCCATGAGCCTGCCGCAAACGCCCGGGGTTTATCTGATGAAGAACCAAAAGGGCGCGATTATCTATGTCGGCAAAGCCAAGGCGCTGAAAAGCCGCGTCAGCCAGTATTTCAACGGGCAGCCGCACGACATCAAGGTCGAAAAAATGATCGGCCATGTGGAGGATTTCGATTATATCCTGACCGGCAGCGAATTCGAGGCGCTTGTGCTCGAATGCAGCCTGATCAAGCAGCACATGCCCAAATACAACATTCTTCTCAAAGACGACAAGGGTTACCATTACATTAAAATCACAAACGGCCCCTGGCCGTCGATAACGGCGGTCAAGAAAAAGTTTGACGACGGCGCGGAATACATCGGGCCGTATACGAGTTCCTACACCGTCACGCGTTCCGTCGACGAAGCGCTGAAAATCTTCCGCCTGCCCCAATGCTCTAAAATCTTTCCGAGGGACCGCGGCAAAAGCAGGCCCTGCCTCAACCATTTTATCGGGCAGTGCGCGGCGCCCTGCGGCGGAAAAATCAGTGAGGAAGACTACAACGCGGCCGTGAGTGACGCGGTCAGGTTCCTCAAGGGCGGCAGCGGGGCGGCGCTGAAAGATTTAACCGCGCGTATGCGCGAGGCGTCCGACGCTCTCGATTTTGAAAAGGCGGCGAAATACCGGGACGCCATCAATGCGCTGAAACGGGTGACCGAAAAGCAAATGGTCGTCGCCGCCGGTGTGCGTGAACTCGACGCGTTCGCGGTTGTGTCGGGCGGTTTGGCGGAAAACGGCGATTCGGGCGAAAAAGCCTGCCTGGCCGTGCTGCGGTTCGCCGATTACAAGTTGTTCGACAGCGAGCATTTTTTTCTTGACAACCCCGAAAACCTTCCGGAAGCCCGCCATGAACTGCTGCGCGGCTATTATATGATGCGCGGCAACGTTCCCTCGAAAATCGCCGTCGACGGCCCCGTGGAAGGCCGTGAACTCTTGGAGGAGTGGCTGGCCTCAAAGGCGGGGCGCAAGGTCACCATCGCTCAGCCGCAAAAAGGGAAACAAGCGGAAATCCTCGCGATGTGCCGCTCGAACGCCGCCGAAAAACTCGCGCAAAGCATGGGCCGGAAAGGAAAGGACACGGAAGCCCTCGATGAACTTGCCCGTTTGCTGTCCCTCCCCTCCCCGCCCGCGTATATCGAAGCCTACGACATCTCGCACACCGCGGGCGGCGAGAATGTTGCGGGCATGGTGGTTTTTAAAAACGGTCTGCCTTACAAACAGGCCTATAAGCGCTTTCAAATCAAGGGCTTCACCGGGCAGGACGATTACGCGTCCATGGCCGAGGTCGTGTCACGGCGGCTCAACCGCTATCGCGAAGGTTCGGCGGGCGATGAGGGATTCGCTCGGCTGCCCGACCTGATCCTGCTCGACGGAGGTTCGGGTCAGGTCAACGCGGTCGTACCCGTGATTGCGGAATTCGGCTTGGATATACCGGTTTTCGGCATGGTCAAAGACAGCCGCCACCGGACGAGGGCCATTGCCGCGGGGGGCGGTGAGATCGCGCTCAACGCAAAACGGCGAGCGTTTTCGCTTGTTTCGGCCATTCAGGAGGAGGTTCACCGTTTCGCGGTCGAATACCACCGGCTGAAGCGAAAAAAAACCGTTATTTCCGGGGAACTGACCGGTATCGAAGGCGTCGGCGAAGCCAGAGCGAAGGCGCTGCTGAAACATTTTAAAACAATGAAAGCGATCAAGGCGGCCGGTGTGGAAGATCTGAAAGGTGTGAAAGGCATGAGCGAAAGAGTTGCCCGGAATATCTTTGAAGCGCTGCACGAAGAATAGCGGACAACCTCCCTTGTTAAAGGGAGGGGGACCGCGTCAGCGGTGGTGGGATTGGAAAAGGCCGATGACGAACGCCGCCGGGCAATATCAAGGCGATGTATAACGCCGTGCGGAAGTACGGAAAATATCTGTACGATACGCCGGATTCCGAGTCTTGACAACAGGCGGCACAAAATGAGATAATAATTCGTAAAACAAACGGAGAAGAAAATGCGTGTGATAACCGGCTCCGCGAGGGGCAGAAGTTTAAAGACACTTGAGGGCGACAGCGTGCGCCCCACAAGCGAAAAGGTCAAAGAGGCCGTATTCAGCATCATCCAGTTTGAGATTGAGGGCCGCAAGGTGCTCGACCTGTTCGCGGGTTCCGGCCAGATGGGCATCGAGGCGCTGAGCCGCGGTGCGTCTTCCTGCGTGTTCGTCGATTCCGGCAAAGAATCCGTGAGGATTATCAAACTCAATCTTGAGCACACCGGCCTTGGCAGCAAAGCCTTGGTTACGCAAACGGATGTCTTTTCGTTTTTAAGGACTTCCCGGCAAACCTTCGACATCGTGTTTCTTGACCCGCCCTACGCGCAGGGGAATATTCCGAAAGTTTTGCCGTTGGCGGCCGAATCGGTCAACGAGGGCGGCGTCATCATCTGCGAGGCGCCTTTCGGGGAGGAACTGCCCGAGGCGGCCGGCGACATGCGGTTGTTCCGTACCTATAAATACGGAAAAACAGGTATAACGGTCTACCGCCGGCAGCCGGTGTAAACCGAAGCGTTCCCGAGGGAAGACGAAAAAAGGCGGCGAAACCGCCTGTACATAAAGGAACTGATACACAGTGAAAACAGCTGTCTGCCCCGGGAGTTTCGACCCGGTAACCATCGGGCACATCGATGTCATAAAACGGGCCGCGAAAATGTTCGACAAAGTCATCGTCGTCGTTATGGCCAACTATCACAAACCGCACAGCGCTTTCACCGCGGACGAGAGGGTCGCGCTGTTGAAGCGCTGCACCAACGGCATCAAGAATGTGGAAATCGACCAATTCAACGGCCTTTTAGCCGATTACGCGAAACATCACGGCGCCGTCGCGATTGTCAAGGGGCTTCGCGCGGTCTCAGACTTTGAGAACGAGTTCCAGCAGGCGCTGACAAACAAAAAGCTCAACCCCGACATCGAAACCGTTTTTGTCACAGCCAATGCCGAGAATATGTTTCTGTCTTCGAGCGTTGTCAAACAGGTTTGCGAGTTTGGGGGGGATATCTCCGATTTTGTGCCCGAAGAGGTTCGGGACGATATCATCAAGAGGTTGAAAGGAAAGGATGGGCGGGTATGAGAAACCTGGAAGAACTGCTGGAACAACTGGAGGATTTGCTGGAAACGGGAACCAACATGCCCTTGACATCAAAAACTCTGGTGGATTCCAAAGCGATTAAAACGATTATTGAGGATATCGGCATCTGTCTGCCCGAAGAGATACGGGAGGCGCAGAAAATTGTCGCCGACCGCAACGAGATTATATCAAAGGCCAAAAGCGAAGCCGCGGCCGGCGTCACGAAAGCGCAGGAAAAAGCGCAAAAAATGGTCAACGACGCCGAAACAACCGTCCGTACCCTGATGACGAAGGCGGAGGAAATCGCCAAACGCAATGTGTCCACCGCCGAGGAAAAGGCGCGGAATCTGCTGGCCGACGCCAAAAACAAAGCCGACGCAATGATCGAGGAGCACGAAGTCACCCGCCAGGCGCAAATGGTCGCCGAGAAGTTGAGAAACTCCGCGCGCGAAGAAGCCGCGACGACGGTCAACACCGCGAAAACGCAAGCGGAGGAACTGCTTACCTCTTCGCGCAAACAGGCGGAAGAAACCATTGTCAACGCCCGGAAGAAAGCCGAGGAACTCAACGCCGGCGCGGAAAAATGGAGTTCCGAACTCTGCAGCGCCGCGAGCAACTATGTCGACGAAGTCATGAAAAAAGCCGACGAGGCTCTCGTCATCGGCGTCAACGAAATACGCAATGCCCGTCAAAACCTGCGAACCGCCAGGAAAGAACCGCCGAAGCAAGGCGAGTGACCCCCGCCTTGGTTTTCTGAATTTTACAGTTGATTTCATAAAAACGGCGTGCTATAATAGGCAAGCCGCGCGGGATTAGCACATCGGTAGTGCATCGGCTTCCCAAGCCGAGGAGGCGGGTTCGACTCCCGTATCCCGCTCCAGTAGATAAAAGCCTAAAACCTTGACATAGAAAGGTTTTAGGCTTTTGCATTTTCGGCAGAGAAAAGCATTCTCGTTCCAACCGGTTTACGCTGCCCGGCGGGCGGCTCGTTGACGCGGCGCCGTAACTCATTGTTGGGGCTGCGCGCCCGGTGTTTCTTCCATGCGCAGAGGCCTTTCCACGCCGATGTTTTCCAGGCAGAGGTAACCGCCCTCCACGGCGAAACCGCCATTAGCCAGCGGCTTGGTGAACACGCTTTGCTTGAGGATTTCCGTATTTTTCAGCGACGCCTCCATAAGCCTGTTATAGCTTTCAAGCGCCGCGAGTTTCGCTTCATCCCCGGCGGTTTTTTTAACGCTTTCCGTGTAAAACACATATTCTTTTTTCTCGAAGATTACCGGCAGTTTCACCTTATTGGCCTCGAACCATTTTTTGCTTTCATAAACCTCGAATTTTCCCTTGGGCTCTTTAAAAAAGCCGAAGGGAATTCTTAAGCCGAAAAACCGCAGCGTAAACTGTTTTTTGGAGCCGGTATAGGTTCTGACCTGCCGGGCCGCTGGTGTCTCGGCGGTGATTTTCCGTTCCGTTCTCGCCGCGGCGTACCCCTCGGCATGGCGGAAATCCACGGTTAAATCCCTGTTGTCGGTAATCCCGCTGATAAGCAGTTCGCCTTCCAAAATCGCGTCGCCCGGCTTTTTGACCTGCGTGCCTTGGAAGGTTTCGAGAATGACGATCTGCCCGTCGCGCAGGGCGACGATGTCGCAGGGGTCTTTTTTTTCGGGGTTTTCGGGCACAGGGACGGTTTCGCGGACTTCGATGACGGCCGCGCTGCCCTTGAGGTTCAGGGTCAGCCATGTGATGTCCGGCAGCCGGTCGAGGGCGAGCGTTTCAATATTGTTCACGTCGATTTTCCCGCTTTTCATTCCGGGCTTGACGCCGAGGTCCTCAAAGACCTCCAGTATCACCTCATCGGGTATCCTGTCGTTGCCTTGGACCTCGACCATCCAAATCATGGTTGACAAATACAGCACCAGGATGAAAAGCCCGAAAAATCCCAGCAAAAGCCCGGTTCTTTTTTTATTTTTCTTCAAAAAAAACGGCAGGCCGATCCGCCGGGAAATTCGAACCCGCATACCGGATTTCCTGGCCGCCGGCCGGATAGCCTTATACCCTTTGATGCCGGTGTTGGCATGAAGAACTCCCTTCCGGCTCATCAGGTTCCACAGAGGAATCCCGCTTCTCGAACACAGGTTGATGAACCGCTCGGGGAACCCGCCCTCGGCGGTAAACCGGACATAGCCGAGAAGAAAGTGCATGAACTTAACAAAAAGCATTTTACCGCCGTCCTTTGCGATGATTGGATGAAGGAAAGCCGGGTTGGTCCTTAAGACGAGAAATCCAGCGTCACGATGTTACCCTCAATCACCGCCGTTTCCATACTCAGGGTGTTGATAGACAAGTCGGTGCCGGTAAAACGGACGATTGTTTTACCGGTGTTGAGCTTGATGGTGTTTTCGTCGTATTCGAGCACGCCCTTGCAGCCGTCGACAATGGCCTCCCGGTTGCCGGAGAGCTCGATGTGGCAGGTGTTTGAAACTGCCGAGCGCGGCAGTTCGAGTTCTCCTCCGATTTTTTCCAGCAGAGTCTCCCCTTGTATTCCCGCGTCGGCCTTCTTTCTTGAGCGGCGGTGTTTTCGGGCCATGCAATCACCTGAAACCTGTAATTTATAACAACGAAAGCGCAGTATTCTCCAATAACAAAGTTATGCGCCCGCGGCTATAAAAAGTACAGGCGCGGCATATAGATTATTGGTGATGGATGCATGAAGCGGAGGATCCCTTCACGAATACAGCTGCTGACAGCGGCCGTTTTATCTGTTTCTTTCGCGGCCGCCCTGCTTATCGCGCCGCAACAGACCGCGCTGGGCGTCCGCGCGGGCTTGAGCCTGTGCGCCCAGGTCGTCATTCCTTCGCTGTTCCCGTTCATGGTTCTCGCGGATTTTTTGGTCCTCAGCGGTGTGTGCCGCGCAGCCGGCAAGGCCGTCGAGCCGCTGACAAAAAAGCTGTTCCGCCTGCCGGGAGCGGCGGGAACGGCGATACTGATGAGCCTTGTCGGCGGGTTTCCCGTCGGGGCGAAAATGACCGCGCGGCTGTTGGAGGACGGCGAGCTGACAAAAAACCAGGCGGCGCGGATGATGATGTTTTGCGTCAACGCCGGGCCCGCTTTTGTCATCGGCGCCGTCGGCACGGCGATGCTCGGCAGCCGAAAGGCGGGGGTGATTCTGTACGCCTCCCTCAGCGCGGCTTCGCTTCTCACCGGTATTCTCACGCGTTTTCTCGCGGAAGAGCAGCCGGTTGAGGCGCCGAACGCGCGGCCGGAGCAGAACAGGCGTGCGGGAATACAGGGGACCATCGTCGAATCCGTGGCGGGCGGAGCGAAAGCGATTATTTCCGTTTGCGCCTGGGTTGTTTTTTTCGCCTGCCTGTGCTCCCTCGCCGATCTGGTGCCTGCCGGCCAAAACTTCGGGATCACCGCGAAATGCCTGCTGGAAGTGACCTCGGGTTGCGCGGCCGCCGCGGGCAAGGCCGGCCTGCCGGTACTCGCGGTGGCGCTCGGCTGGGCGGGGTTTTCGGTGCACTGCCAGGTGCAGCCCTATTCGGCGAAAACCGGAATCAAGGCGACACTCTTTTTGACCGCGAGGGCCGTCAACGGCGCGTTCGCCGGTTTGTTCACAAGCGAGCTGGTGAAACGGTTTCCGTGCGACATCGAGGTGTTCTCCAACAATGTGCTGCCCGTCGCGTCCCCCTATTCGCTATCCGTTCCGGCGGCGGCCGCCCTGCTTGTCATGGGCGCGCTCCTTATATTAGACCTTGAAGCCGGAAGGAAAGTGTGCTAAACTTTGAACGGTGATTCTATGAAAGGCACACTGTTAAACCAGAAAGACATCGCGCCAGCCTGCTCCTATTGCCTGCACGGCAGGCTCTCGGCGGACAAGCAGAGCATCCTCTGTGTCAAACGGGGCATCATGCTGTTGACTTCGCGCTGCCGCAAATTCCGCTATGACCCCCTGAAAAGAGAGCCGCAAAAACAGCCGCGGCTTCAGGAATTCCGTTCCGAAGATTTTGAGATTTAGACGGCAAACCGGAGGGATTTCATGGCCTACATTTCCATGATGGACTATGACAACGCGCCCGAAGAAGCCCGCGCCGCCCACGACGCGCACGCGAAAATCGGCCGCATCACCAACATGAAAAGGACGCTGCTCAACAGCGTTCCCGCTTTTCACGCGCTGATGGAGTGGTATACCCTGCGCGACGAGGCGGCGAAGTTTCTCACACCGCTGGAGATCAACTTTTTCTGCTACGCGATATCCACCCAAAACGACTGTTTGATCTGCTCCACCTTCTTCCGCAAGATTCTCAAGGACGAGGGCATTGATTTCGACGGCTTTTCGTTCACGCCGAAGCAGCAGACGCTCGTCGACTTCGGCCGGGCGATGGTCACAGACCCCCGCGGTATCGGCGACGACCTGTTCGCGCGTCTCAAAGCGCTGTTCAGCGAGGAGCAAATCGTGCTGCTGACCGCGTTCGGGGCGATTATGATCGCGACAAACCTGATCAACACCACGCTGAAGGTGCCGCTTGACGGCTACCTGGCGGGCTACTGACGCAGTGGTTAGAAAAAGGCTCCTTTTTCAAAGGAGCTGCCGCCGTAGGCGGCTGAGGATTAAATCACCTGTCAGGCGAAGCCTTTTTTAAACATACAGGAGGAAACCAATGAAGGAATTTGAAAACAAAACGGTCTTTATCACCGGCGCGGCGAAAGGCCAGGGGCGCGGGGTCGCGCTCGCCTTCGCGAAGGAAGGCGCGAACATCGTCGCGTTCGACCTCGGCGAGCGCATCGGCTACCCGGCTTATAACCGCTCGTGCGGCAGAGACCTCGAACAGCTCAAAGCCGATGTCGAGGCCGCCGGCGGGCAAATTGAAATCGGCGCCGGCGATGTGCGCAGCGCGGACGATGTCCAAAAGGCAGTCACCGCGGGCGTCGGGCGGTTCGGCGCCATCGACATTCTGTTTAACAACGCGGGCATCTGCGCCTACGGGCTTTCGCATGAGCTCAGCGAAAACGAATGGGACGCCATGCTCGACATCAACCTCAAAGGCGCCTGGCTCGTCTCGAAATACGTCATCCCCCACATGATTGAAAAGAAGAGCGGCGTCATCATCAACAATTCCTCCATCGGGGGCCTGCGCGGCATGAACCGTCTTTCGCACTACGCCGCCTCAAAATTCGGGCTCATCGGGCTGACCAAATCGCAGGCCATCGAGCTTGCGCCCTACGGCATCCGGGTCATCAGCATCCACCCGACCGGCGTCAACACGCCGATGAACGACGGTTTGGCCGAAATGGAAGGCGCGACGGCGATTGAAATCGCCGAAAGGTCGGCGGGGAACCTGCTGCCCGTGCCCTGGATTGAAGTCGAGGACGTCGCGAACTCCGTGTTGTTCCTCGCGAGCGACAAAGCGAAGTATATCACCGGCAGCCAGTTCGTTTTGGACGCCGGATTGCTGACAAGGTAAATAACTTTACAGTTAGATTTAAATCGATTCGCACATCCGTAAAAAGCGTTGTTGTCAATCCGTGTGATTCCCTCCGAAATAATCACGGTTTCAAGAGTATTGTTGAACTCAAAGTCTCTGTTGCCAATCACATTAATGCTACCCGGAATGGTTAGGGTTTTCAGACTGTCACAGTAGTGAAACGCTCTTGAGCCTATCTTCAGGACGTTTTCCGGAAACGATATTTTCTTAAGGTTCGTGCAGCGTTCAAAGGCGCCAAACCCTATGTTTGTTAATCCATATTCAATTGTGACGCGTTCCAACGAACTGCAGCCATAGAAAGCATTGCTATATATGTGCTTTACAGCCCTAGGTATGGTTACGCTTACAATGTTGTCAGCGAGGAGAACATTATGCAAACCTACATCAGTTTGTTCAGCAGCGCAGGAGTTGGATGCTACGGATTCAAAATGGAGGGATTTGAATGCATCGCAACAAACGAACTCATCGAGCGTAGACTGAACATCCAAAAATTGAATCATAAGTGTAAGTACGATTCTGGTTACATTTGCGGAGACGTAATAAAAGTAGAAACGAAAGCTTTGCTCTACGAAGAAATTGAAATGTGGAAACGCAAGGAAAAGATAAAGCGAGTAGATGTGGTAATAGCTACACCACCTTGCCAAGGTATGTCTGTTGCGAACCACAAAAAGTCCAATACAGAAATCGTCCGAAACTCACTTGTGGTAGAATCGATAAAAATAATACAGACTATTCATCCGAAATTCTTCGTTTTTGAAAACGTACCTGCGTTTATGAAGACAATTTGCACAGACATTGATGGGACAGATAAACCCATTTCAGATGCGATTAGCAACAATCTTGGAAAAGATTACTCTTTTGCCTCACGGTTAATAAACTTCAAAGACCACGGTGCTTGTTCAAGTCGTGCAAGAACTGTTGTTATAGGTGTTAGCAAAGACTATGCCGACGAGGTGTCACCTTTTGAACTTTACCCCAGTCTTAAGCCAGAAAGGACTCTTCGAGAGGTTATCGGTGATATGCGTCCGCTAACCATTTTTGGAGAGATAGATCCCGATGACATTTATCATTCTTTCAGGACTTACCCCGAACACATGAGATCATGGATTTCTAATTTAAAAGAGGGTGAATCCGCATTTGATAACGAAGAAGACTCAATGAAGCCCCACCAGATTGTTGATGGAAAATTAATAATAAATCAACAAAAGAATGGTGACAAATATAAACGCCAGTATTGGGATAAGGTAGGTCCCTGTGTACATACTCGCAATGACCAGCTTGCCAGCCAAAACACAGTTCACCCAAGTGATGACAGAGTATTCAGTATTAGAGAATTAATGAGAATGATGACTGTCCCAGACACATTCAATTGGAGTGATGATGATTTTGAGTGTTTGAATAGCTTGTCGGATGATGAGAAGCGGACCTATTTAAAGCGAGAGGAAATTAAAATTCGGCAGTCGCTCGGTGAAGCTGTTCCCACGGGTATATTCCGAGAGATCGCAGCAAACATTCGTAAAATTTTGTCTTACGCTCCGATGAACAGTTCTACAATTAACAAAATTGTCGCAGACTATAATTTTGATGATGTGGACTCATTAATTGCTTTCATCGAAGAAAATCCTCTGAACCTCTCTGTATCTGCATTGAGCCGTATTGCCGAGCTGTCAAACACAAGAAGAACGGACGATGCCGCATTTTACACAAACAAGGCTCTCATAACGGAGATGATAAAAGCCTTGCCGGACACAGACAAGGAAGAGCTCCGAATATTGGAACCGTCAGCAGGAGTAGGCAACTTTATCCCACTTCTTATTAAACGATTTGAAGGCAAAAGGCTCATCATCGACCTCGTTGATATCGACTCGAACAGCTCCAGGATTTCACAGGTGTTACTTGAACAATACGGTATTCCTGAAAGCTGTAAGCTCAATTATATTGTTGACGATTTTCTTCTACATCCTTTTGAGGAGCGGTATGATTATGTTGTCGGTAATCCACCCTTTTTCAAAATGAAAGGGACTGATAAGCTCCTCAAGCAGTATCAATCGTACGCCATCAACAGACAAACTACGAATATTTGCTCATTCTTCTTGGACAAAGCAGTCCGAGTTGGCGGATATGTTGCAATTGTATTTCCTAAATTTATTCTAAATACGCCAGAATTCGCATCATCGAGAGATTATTACTCTTGTAAGAGCGTGGAATGCATAATTGATTTTGGTGAAAAGGGATTCCCTGGAGTCTTAATAGAAACAATTGCGCTGTTCATCAATACCTTGGCAAAGCCTAAAACGACGAAAGTAATCTCCGTTACACATAACATAAACATAGAGCAGAAGCAGTCCTATATTTTTGACAGCAAACTTCCATATTGGATAATCTATCGGAATGAACGGTTTGATGAGGTTTGTTCAAAAATGGATTTTAACAAATTTACTGTTTTCCGTGATAGGCAGATAACAAATACCAACACAGCTGCAAAAGGAGATATTAGAGTTTTAAAATCGAGAAATTTGAGTGATGACGGCCAAACAATAAATGATGTTGATGGATACGATTCCTACATTTCACAGCAAACAGCTGCAAGCCTTTCAGTATATGAATTTATAGACCGTGATGATGTGTACTTAACTCCCAATATGACATATTATCCCCGCGTTATGAAAAAGCCAAAAGGTCTGTTGGTGAATGGTTCTGTTGCCATATTGATACCGAGAGGTGGCGTGACCTTAACGCCAGAACAGTGTTTGTACTTCTCGACAGAAGAATACCGCACATTTTATCAAATTGCTCGTAACTACCAAACACGCTCACTCAATGTAGATGCCTGTTCCGTATTCTTCTATGGAGTTCTGAGGAGCAAACCGAAAAGCATTCCCGTTAACGAAAACGAAAACACCCAAATATCGATTTTTGATTTGGGAAAGGAGGCAACTGAATGATAACACAACAAAGAGTAATTGAATTCTTGGACAGCAGGAACTACGATTTGCGTGTTAGTGGTAATGGTCGATGGATTGACCAGAAATGCGCTGCCGATGTTGTTACGGTTGTGGCAGACTGCATATTAAACTACGGCTTGTGTAACGACCAAAAGCAATTCACAACACCTGATATTTGGCATGATAAGTACACCGTTGAGAATATCGAGGCCATTTTCAGAAAGCCTGGAGTCGAGCGTTACGAGGCTAAAAATGAGTATGATAAGTTTTTCCAGCAGCCAATGGAAATGCTCTCGTATGCAGGGGTGCTTATTAAAGAAAAACAAGGAAGCAGAAACTTCTATTCAATTGGGGATTACGATGTTTTGGAATACATAGCACTCCGCGAACGCAATGCCTTGTTTTTCCTCAAAGAATATATTAGCCGAGTTTTGGCAGACAGCGGCATTAAACACTATTTTGATACCTTTTTCCGTCTACAGACAAAGTCTGCCTACGAGGACATGAAGAAAGCCCATTCCGACTTTATTATTGCAAACACAAAAATAAACGGTGTTGTTGAGTGCAATCGTATCTTTATCAAGGTGCTTAATCCTCTGGCATACTATGCCCATTCCTGCGGTACTGAAAGAGGAAGAATGTCCGAACAACCGATTACATACGATATGCTTATGTATAATCGGAATAATTTTAGGGACGTCTATTCAAACAAGCCTAAAGGTGTAACAAGAAAGGAATATGCTGCTACGCACCCAGCGGAGATTAACGAGGCTTACTACCGTTATCAATCTGCAAAAGCAAAACGGTATCTTCGCCTTTTCAATGATCAGAATCGCAGTGGCAAGACAGAGCATTTGGAATGGTTTTGTATCAATGACGCTGCAATCCATATGCATCACATTTTCTCAGAGGCAGATTATCCCGAAATCTGCTATTTCCTTGAAAACCTCATAGCCCTTACGCCGACACAGCATCTTACTTACGCTCATCCGAATGGAAAAACCACAGAGGTGGATGACCAATACCAGCACTTGTTACTTTTATCGAAAGCAGACAGAATTCAGGAGAATCTAACAAGCGTCACTTTCGAACATATATACGAATTCTCCAATTTACTATTTGTGCTTAATGTCGGCTTCGATAACGATGAAATTCTTGAAATTGCAGATATGGATTTCTCGTCTGTAGTTAATGCGATAAATGTACATTATACACCTGCAGTAGGAATGTAGGAGGAGAACAAGAATCCCCCGTCACGCTACGCGTGACACCCCCTTTAGAAAGGGGGCTTTCGCAAGAATCCCCCGGCGGCCTGCGGCCGCCACCCCCTTTGGAAAAGAGGGCTTTCCCTCCCTCAGTCTCGCCGGCGCTCGACAGCTCCCTCATCAGAGGGAGCCGATTTTTTTCGCCTTTTGGCGAAAATCCGGAACGCATGCAATGCGTTCCCTACAAAACAATTTCCCAATACGCGATTTTTTCGCGCTTCCAGGTGTAGGTGATGTGGAGCTTGTTGCCGTCGGCGACGATGGCGGGGTAGGAGTACTCCCCTTCCCCGTTTTCGAGGACGAGGATTTCCTCCCAGGTTTCGCCGTTGTCGGCGGATTTCATCAAAGTCAGCGGCGTGCGCGCGCCCCAGTTGTCGCCGACGGGGTTGGAGACAAGGTACAGGTCGCCGCCGGGCGTCCGAGCGAGGTCGAGGCCGCTGTTGTTGTTGAGCAGCTTCGTGCGGTACGCCATGGACCAGGTGGCGCCGGCGTCGGCGGAGTCGCTGCGGTAGACGAAGCCGACGCCCGTGCGCGTGAGCATGTGCACGGTGCCGGGGGCGGATTCCCAAAGGGTGGGTTGAATCATCGGGATGTATTTGCGGTGCGGCTTGCGCGTCGGCACATCGGGCTGTTTTTGCCAGGTCACGCCGTCGTCGAAGGAGATATCGACAAACGCCAGCCAGCGCCCGCCGGTTTCGCTTGAGGCGGGGGCCAAAAGGCGGCCGTCGGCGAGCCTTAAGATTTTATTTTTCACCGGCCCTCGGCCGTTGCCCGTGTCCCCGGGGACGAGTTCGGCGGGTTCGCTCCAGGTGAGGCCGGCGTCTTTCGAAACGCTCAGCCAGGTGTGCCAGAAGCGCACTTTTTTGCCGACCTTGAAAAACAGACAGACCGTGCCGTCAAGCCTTTGGAACAGGACCGGGTTCCAGTGGGGCATATCGCCGGCCGAGACGCGCTGCGGCGCGGACCAGCGGCCGCCGGCCTTTTTGCTGACCCAAATATCGACGTCGTCCCGGCCTTCTTTCGTGCCGCCGAACCAGGCGGCTAAAACATCGCCGCCCGGCAGGGGGAGCACAGTGGACGCGTGGCAGTTTTCGGTGGGTTTTTGGTCAAAGACCATTTCTTTTTTGGCGTTGAGGTTCATAATATGCTCCGTTCTTTGTATATTGATGTTTTACGCCAACGCACACAATGCGTTCCCAGCGATTTTATGGCAGTTTGTTGCCGGCGGCTTTATAGAGGTCGTACCATTCCTCGCGGGTGAGCGTGATATCCGACGCGCGGGCAAGCTGCCGCAGATGCTCGGGGTCCGTCGTGCCGGCGATGGGCTGGATTTTCGCGGGGTGGCGCAAAATCCAGGCGAACGCGACGGCGGACTTGGCAACGCCCTTCAACGCGGCGTATTCGCCGAGTTTTTTGTTGAATTCGGGGAATTTCTCTTCGTTGTCCATGAAGGTGCCCTCAAAGACGCCGTACTGCAGAGGCGACCAGGCTTGGATGGTGATGCCCTCGAGCCGGCAGTATTCGAGGATGCCGCCGTCGCGCATCAGAGCGGGGTCGTGCTCCATGTTGACATTGAGGCCGGCGTCGATGATCGTCGAGTTCGTCAGGCTGAATTGCAGCTGGTTGGCGATCAGTTTCTGCTTGACCGCTTTTTGAAGCAGGGCGATTTGGCCGGGGTTGTGGTTGCTGACGCCGAAATACCGGACCTTGCCCCGGGTATGCAGTTGTTCAAAGGCTTCCGCGACTTCCCCGGGTTCCATAAGCGTATCGGGGCGGTGAAGCAGCAGGACATCGATGTATTCCGTACCCAGTCGTTTCAGGCTGCCTTCGACGGCCGACAGAATATGCTCTTTGGAGAAATCGTAAAGGCCGTTGCGGATGCCGCACTTTGTCTGAATGAGTATGTTGTCCCGGACACCCAAAGAGGCCACGGCCTTGCCGAACAGTTCCTCGGCCTTGCCGCCGCCGTAGATATCCGCGTTGTCAAAGAAATCGATGCCCAAAGCCAGCGCTTCGGCGACAAGGCCTTCCGCCGCTTTGGCGTCGAGCTTCGCCAAACGCCAGCAGCCCAGCGAAATTTCGGACGCTGCCAGAGCGCCGCCGACGAGGAGTTTTTTCATAAGCCCGCCTTCTTTCGGTGATTTTGCCGCCCGGGCGCGGGCGGCGTGTTTCTATTATATTACAATAGAAACGGGTTGTAGACAACCCCAACCAACTGTGGTAACATGGTTTTGGCTTGAAAAATAAGGCAAAAAGGAGCAGATACCATGTCTTCTTACATATCCAAACTCAACCGGCTTGAGTGCAAAGCCGACGGGCCCGCCGCCGACCGGATTCTCGCCGAGCTGAACTTCGCCGCGCGGCTGTCCGACGCCGCGGACGGCAAGTTTGACAAACTCATCGCGAGGGCCGTGGACTATCTTGACGAACGGTTCGCGGCCGACGGCGCCATCACCCACGAGGCGGCCGAGACCGCCGAGGGCATCATCGGTTTTCTCGAGGAAGTCGCCAAAACCTACAAAATCATCTGCGCGGCGCACGCGCACATTGACATGAACTGGATGTGGGGCTATGACCAGACCGTGGCCGTCACGCTCGACACCTTCCGCACCATGCTCAACCTGATGAAGGAATACCCGAAATTCACCTTCTCGCAGTCGCAGGCCTCCGTCTACCGCATCGTCGAGGAGCACGACCCGGCCATGCTTGAGGAGATCAAAGCCCGCGTGAAGGAAGGCCGCTGGGAAATCACCGCCTCCACCTGGGTGGAGACGGACAAGAACATGCCCAACGGGGAAAGCCTGTCCAGGCACATCCTTTACACGAAGGAATACCTGTCGAAGCTGTTTGGCATCGACCCGGACAGCCTCAACATCGACTTTGAGCCCGATACCTTCGGCCACAATATCAACGTTCCCGAAATTCTCGCGAACGGCGGCGTAAAATACTACTACCACTGCCGGGGCAACGACGCGGAGCACCTGTACCGCTGGCAGTCGCCCTCGGGCAAATCCATCCTCGTTCACCGCGACCCGTTCTGGTATAACGGCTCCATTGACGAGAATATGATCCCGCATCTGCCGGCGTTCTGCGACGAATACGGCATGAAGACAACGCTGAAGGTCTACGGCGTGGGCGACCACGGCGGCGGGGCGACCAGGCGGGATATCGAAAAACTCATGGAGCTCAACTCATGGCCGGTGTTCCCGAAAGTGGTTTTCGGCACCTTCGGGCAGTATTTCGCGGAACTTGAAAAGGCCGCGGACCGGCTGCCCGTGGTCGACCGGGAGCTCAACTTTATTTTCAACGGCTGCTACACCTCGCAGTCGCGAATCAAACTCACCAACCGTGTCGGGGAAGCGAAAATGCGCGAAGCCGAAGGCTATTCCGCCGCCGCGGCGGCGTTCGCGGGCGGGGAATACCCGGCGGAAAGCTACAAAGACGCCTGGAAGAAAATTCTCTTTAACCACTTCCATGATATCCTGCCGGGTTCCGGCGTTATCGAGACCAGGGAGTTCGCCATGGGTCGCTTCCAGCAGGTTTTGGCCGCCGCCAACACCGGCGCGGGCCGGGCTTTCCGGCACATCGCCGGGCAAATCAATACCTTGGCCTTGCCGGCGGAGGATGACAGCGGCTGCCTTTCGGAAGGCGGCGGCGCCGGCTACTCCCTGCGCGACTATGGCGTTTCGCAGGCCGAGCGCGGCAGCGGCAAAAGCCGTATCCTGCATTTCTTCAACCCGTCGGACCGCCCGAGGAGCGAAATCGCCGAGGTTGTCATCTTCGATTGGCCGGGCGACAAGTCCCTCATTGAGGTCACCGGCAGCGACGGAAAGCCCGTCGGGTTCCAACTGCTCGACATCAACCGGCACAACGAGTTTGAGCGCCGCAACTACTGGGGCCATGAGTATATGCGCCTGCTCGTCGATGCGGAAGTGCCGGCGTTCGGCTACACCACCTGTGTGCTCAGGGAAAAAGAGCTTGATAAAATCCCCGTCAACTTCCCGAAAGACCCGCGGGTGGACAGGGTCAAAAAGTATGTGCTTGAAAACAGCCGGATAAAAGCTGTCTTCGACACGAAGAACGCCGCGATTGTGTCGCTGAAAGACAAACAGACCGGCCGCGAGTTTATCGACCCACAGAGGCCCGCGGGCATTTTCCGGCTCATCGAGGAGGACGACGCGGAAGGCATGACCTCGTGGAAGGTCGGCCGCTATATGAACATCGAACCCCTGACACGCGGCGTCAAACTGCGCGAAGCGGTTTCGGGCCCAGGCGCGCTCAGGCAATGGGTATCCTACGCCGTTCCCTTCCGCAACTCCAACCTGCAAGTCACGGTCAGCCTCGACAAAGACAGTGCGAGGCTCGATTTCGCCGTGGAATGCGACTGGAGGGAAACCTCGCGCAAAGGCAGCACGATTCCCCAATTGAACTTTTATATGCCGTTCGCTTACGCGTGCGGCCGGTATAAATACGACATCCCGTTCGGCACCATCACCAGGGACGCGCTCGATTCCGACGTGCCCGCCAACAGCTGGGCGATGGCCGTTCCCGAGGACGGCGGCGCCGCGGTCGTCGTGGCGACGGGCACGAAATACGGCTTCCGGGGGTTTGACAACGCCTTAGCCGTGTCTTTGATCCGCAGCTCCTATGACCCCGACCCCCTGCCGGAGACCGCGGTTCACAAGTTCGGCTTTTCGGTCATGCTGACAGATTCCGCGAAGGCGAACGCCGATATCATCCGCAGCGTGTTTGACTTTAACAACCCGCTTACCTATCTTTCCGGCACAAAGCACGAAGGCCGCTTCGGCCTCAGCGGGGGTTTCCTGGAGCAGACCGGCGGCGGCGTGACGGTCTCGGCGGTCAAACTCGCCGAGGACGGCAGCGGCAAATTGATCCTCCGCGTTTACGAGTGCGAGGGCAACGCGGCGCAGACCGAATTCCGGTTTGCCCGTGAAATCAAGAATGCCGTCTATGTCGACATCAACGAGAAGGAAACGGGGAAAGCAGGCATTTCGGCGGACGGAAATACGCTGCGCTTTGACTGCGAGCCTTACGCCATGGCAAGCGTCAGCGTGGAATTCAAATAACACAACGGGGCGTTAAACAGGAGAGTACGATATATCCCTCGTCCTTTTCACGGTGGAGATCCAATACTTCAACGGAGTGAGACTATGCTGGAACATCAAAAATGGATGTATTACCCGGAGGACCTGGTTACCGAATGGAAACAGGCGAAGGACGAAGGGAAAGACGTCGACCACCTTAAAGCGATGTGCGAAACGGTCTCGAAACAACCCCGTTCGGCGGATTTTACCGCGCCGGCCGATGAAATTGCCAAAAAAATAGCCGAAGCGCCCGTCGTTGAGGGTTACCCTTACACGGAACCGTCGGCGCTTGAAGATATCCGGACCGCAAGACCTGTAAAGCGATATAACTTTACATATAAGATGGCCGATAAGACACTGCGGGATAAACTGTCGGGCGCGTGGACGGGCCGTATCGCGGGATGCCTGCTGGGCAAACCGGTCGAAGGCTGGCGCCGGGAGCGGATTGAGAAGTTGCTGACAGGCACGAACAACCGGCCGCTCGCGCGCTATATGACGGCAAACGACTTCACCCCGGAGCTCATCAAAGGCTGCGCCGTCAACATCGACGGCTGTTGGGCGGATAAAATCGAAGGCGCCGCCCCGGTGGACGACGACACGAACTACACGGTATTTGCCCTGAAACTTTTGGAAACCTTCGGCAGGGATTTTCGCCCCGCCGATGTGCTGGAAGCCTGGCTCGGCTGGCTGCCGATGCTGACGACCTTCACCGCCGAACGGGCCGCTTACCGCAACGCGGCGATGGGGCTTTTACCGCCGCAGACGGCCGTTTACCATAACCCCTTCCGCGAATGGATCGGCGCGCAAATCCGCGGGGACTTTTTCGGCTACATCCACCCGAGCAACCCGGAAGCGGCCGCGGGCATGGCCTGGCGCGACGCGAGCGTGTCGCATGTCAAAAACGGCATTTACGGCGAGATGTTCGCCGCCGCGATGATTGCGGCCGCTGCAGCGAGCGACGATACGCGAACCGTCATCGAGGCGGGGCTCGGAGAGATACCGGAAAAATCCCGTTTAAGGGAAGCGATTGAGAAGGTCATCGGCTGGTACGATCAGAGTTTGCCTTACGACGAGGTGATGGACCATATCCACGGACTGTTCGACGAGGCGGACGGCCACGGCTGGTGCCATACCATCCCCAATGCGATGATCGTGGCCGCCGCGCTGCTTTACGGCGAAAAGGATTTCGGCAAAACCGTCTGCCTAGCCGTGGAAGCCGCGTTTGACACCGACTGCAACGGGGCAACCGCCGGCTCGGTGCTCGGGATGATGCTCGGTGCCGGCGGCATTCCGGAATACTGGAGCCGGCCGTTTCACAACCGCCTGCTGACAAGCATCGCCGGCTACCCGGAGGTGACGGTGGAGGAATTGGTGGAGAAGACGGTCGGGTTTGTTATAAAATGAGGAGGCTTTTTTATAACTTGCCCCCTTTCGAAATGGGGGTAAAGGACTGAAGTCCTTGCACGCGAAGCGTGACGGGGGATTCTTAAAAAGTGTAAGCCTCGTAGAATGCTAAGAATATTGCCCCCTTTCGAAATGGGGGTAAAGGACTGAAGTCCTTGCACGCGAAGCGTGACGGGGGATTCTTAAAGAGCGCAAGCCGCAAAGAATACTAAGAATCCTCCACCGCCTGGCGGCGGTCCCCCTCCTTTCGAAAGGAGGCTTTTTTGCACGCGAAGCGTGACGGGGGATTCTAAAAAAGCGCAAGCCTCAAAGAATACTAAGAATCCTCCACCGCCTGGCGGCGGTCCCCCTCCTTTTGAAAGGAGGCTTTTTTGCACGCAAAGCGTGACGGGGGATTCTTAAAAAGTGTAAGCCTCGTAGAATACTAAGAATCCTCCACCGCCTGGCGGCGGTCCCCCTCCTTTTGAAAGGAGGCTTTTTTTATTTGCCCCCTTAAAAAGCGGAAGCCTTAAAGAATACTAAGGGTATTGCCCCCTTTCGAAAGGGGGTGGCGCGCGAAGCGTGACGGGGGATTCTTAAAAAGCGCAAGCCTCAAAAACACTAAGAATCCTCCACCGCCTGGCGGCGGTCCCCCTCCTTTCGAAAGGAGGCTTTTTTTATTTGCCCACTTTCGAAATGGGGGTAAAGGACTGAAGCCCTTGCGCGCGAAGCGTGACGGGGGATTCTTAAAAAGTGCAAGCCTCAAAAACACTAAGAATCCTCCACCGCCTGGCGGCGGTCCCCCTCCTTTTGAAAGGAGGCCTTTCTTACACCGACGCTAAGTTCCCGCTTACAGCTTCAACACCAGTTTATAATCATCCTCATCCCCTAGACGCTGCCGGCCGCCATCATGGTTTCGCCGCCGTCGTCAAAGACGCCCCAGTGCTCGTCCGCCGAGAACCGGTCCTCGTCTTTTTTCAGCACTTTTATGAGCATGGCTTTCGTTCCTTTCCGGTTTCAGACGAGCAAGGTCTTGATGTTCGAGCCGGCTTTCACGGCCGCGAACGCTTCGTTGATGTCCGCGACGCGATAACGGGCGGCAACGGACAGAATGCCTTCGTGGAGCCGCGGGTTCGCCTGCAGAAACGCCAGATAGTCGTTGACATCCCGGACGGAATATTGCGACGAGCCGATGATGCGCAAGGCGTTGAAGGTGATGGTTTGCGGCGGGATGTCCACCGTTCCGCTGTCGGAATACTGCCCGGGAATCAGGTAGGTCCCGCGGTTCCGCAGCAGTTTCAGGCCTTGAGGCACGGCCTGCGGGTTGCCGGAGGCCTCGAGGACAAGGCCGGCGCCCGCCCCTCCCGTCAGGCCTTTCACCCGGCTGACAAGATCCTCTTCGGGCGTGGATTCCAGGCTGAACACCTCCGCCGCGCCGAAGCGCCGGGCGGCCGCTTCTTTTTGCGCGTTGGCGCGGCCGGTCACGGCGATGATACTTTTCACGCCGAGTGACGCGAGACAGAGAACGGCGAACAGGCCGACCGGCCCGAGCCCCTGCACCACCGCGGAACCGGCTTTTTCCGGTTCGACGCCCGCTTTTCTTGCGAGGGCGAAGGCGTGCAGAACCGTCGGCCCCGCGCAGGCGAACACCGCGGCCGTTTCGGCGTCGATGCCTTCCGGGATTTTAATGAGATTCTTCACGGGGGAATAGTTGTATTCGCTGAAGCCGCCGTAAAAATGCGGCGGCGTGTCGGGGTCGCCGGCGTTGGTTAACCCCATGTTCAGGCAATTCGCGTCGTCGCCTTCGCGGCACAGCAGGCACTCGCCGCACGGGCACGCGATGTCGACGATGACGCGGTCGCCGGGTTGTATGCCTAAAGACGCGCCGTCTTTCATCGATAATTCTTCCACCGTTCCGACGAATTCATGGCCGATGACGGCCGGGAACGGCACCGGGATTTTTCCGTTGTGGATGTGGACATCCGTGCCGCATACCCCGCTCGCGATGAGTTTGATTTTCGCCATCCCTTGCGGTGGCGGCGTCAGTTCATAGTCTTTGAGCAGGAACGGCTTGAGCGGCCCTTGAAAGACCGCCGCTTTCGCTTTGTTCATCTTCGTATCCTCCGGTTCATCATTCTTCAACGCGCGTTTCAAACCCGTTTTTTTCATAGATGGCGGCAAGTTCGAGCACCCGGTCTTTGACCGGCGGCTCGAGCCCGGCGACGCGGTAAGGCAAGCCGAGCGCCGCGTATTTGCCTGCGGCGAGGCGGTGGAACGGCAGCAGGCAGACGCGCTTCGCGCCCGCGTCTTTCAGAAGCCGCGCCGCGGTTTCGGCATACTCCGAAGTATCGGAGACGCCGGGAATGACGGGCAGGCGGACCGTAACCCGGCCGCCGTCGCGGATAAGCTGCTTCAGGTTGTCATAAACGAGGCGGAAACTGCCGCCGGTATGCTCCCGATAGTCTTTTTCACTGACGCTTTTCAAATCGCAAAAGAATTCATCTGTAGAGGGAAATACCTTTACGATATTTTTGTAAGGCACATGGCCCGATGTGTCGATAATAACGGGTATACCCGCGTTTTTCGACTCGCGCGCGAGCGCCGCCGCGAACTCCGGCTGCAAAAGCGGCTCCCCGCCGGACAGGGTGAGGCCGCCGCCCGACTCGTCGTAAAACTCCTTGTCGCTTAAAACCGGCTTCATGACTTCGCCGACGGTCATCGGGCAGCCGCTGCGTTTCAGCGCGCCCGCCGGGCAGTTTTCGGCGCAGACGCCGCAGTCGGTACAAAGTGACCTGTGAAAGATGTGCCGCCCGCCGTCGAATGTGTGGGCGCGGACAGGGCAACGCTTCGCGCATTCCCCGCAGGCAGCGCAGAGGTTCTCAAAGTAAAGAAGCGCGGGTGAAACCGGAATCGTTTCGGGGTTGTGGCACCACGCGCAGCGTAAAGGGCAGCCCTGAAGAAACACCGTCGTGCGGATGCCCGGGCCGTCGCCGATGGAAAAACGCTGTATCGAACTGACCAATCCCGTCGTTTCCATTCAACCCCCATGCTCCGTTCTTTCGAGAATATCGCGCTGAACGGATTGGTCGAGGGTGACATAATAGGCGCTGAAGCCCGAAACCCGAACCACCAAATCCCGGTACCGTTCCGGGTTTTCCATCGCGTCGAACAGCATCGAGCGGGAAACGGCGTTGATCTGCAGTTCCTGCCCGCCTTTTTTGAAATAGGTTTTCACCAGCGCGCGCAATTTGGCGCGTTTTTCCGCGTTAACAAACACGGACGGCTCGTACTTCTGGTTGAGCACCGTCCCGCAGGCAACGAGCGTGTAATCCGGCTTTGTCACCGACCGGACGACGGCGGTCGGGCCGTCTTTGTCCCTTCCGCGCATGGGGGACGCGGCATCGCTGAGCGGTTCACGGGCACGCCGGCCGTCGGGCGTCGCGGCGACTTCCCGCCCGGCGGGGATGTTGCTCGTGTTCGACGCCATGGCGGTGTAAATGGCCCCGCCGTCGCGCGTGCTGTATTTCGAAAATACTTCGTTGGTGAAACGAACGTACCAAACGGCGTATTTGTCGGCCGCGTCGAGGTTGTTGCCGTATTTGGGAGCTTTAAGAAGCTCGTTTCTCAGCTCCCCGTACCCCTCGAAATCCGCGAGCAGCGCGTCCCGCAAAACCGGCAGGCTGACAAGCTTTTTATTAAAAACCGTTTCCTCGACGGCGGCGAGGGAATCGGCAGCCGTCGCGATGCCCATGCAGCCCGCGCCGTGCGCGGAGGGGTAAACGGCGCCGCCATCGTTGATATCGAGGCCCCTGCCAACGCAGTCCGCGCAAAAACAGGACAGAAACGGCTGGGTGAACATGAAGGGGTTGTACCGATCGTTTTGGTTGCGGAACAGCATCATGTATTCCGACGCGCCGAAACGGATCTGTTCCCTGACCGCGCCGAGGAATTCGTCCATCGTCGTGAATGCCTCCGCCTCACCGGTTTCCGGCCCGAGCCGGGCTCCCGTGAGCATGCAGCGGCCGTTGTTGAGCGCGAGTTCTATGTATTTGGGGACATTGAAGCGGCCGTCCGACCAGGGTGGCTGCTTGCCCGGAATGAAATTCTCGATGCAGCCGACCATGCAGTAATCCCGGCAGTCTTCCAAAGCGTAACCGTGCCGCGCGAGCGCCGGGATGTTGACCTCGTCGTTCATCAGCGCCGGGTAGCCGAGGCCCGTGCCGATGACTTTCAGGCATTCGTCAAGGAATTCGTCGGGTATGCCGTCGTATACCCGGGCGGACAGGTTCGGGCCCGGTATGTTGCAGTTTTTTACCGCTTCCAGAATCAAATAAGACAGCTCATTGACGGCGCCTTCGCCTTCGCGGCTGACGCCGCCGATGGCGATATTGACCACGTCGTCGCCGCCGAAATACCGCCGTTCGCCGATTTTAACCAGCGTGCACTCGATAAGTTCAAGCGCTTCTTCCCGCGTCAGGGCGCCGTTTTCGATGTCTTTTTGATAAAACAGGTACAGGATTTGGTCGAGCCGGCCGAGCGCCATGGCGTAGCGGCCTTCGTACAAAAACGCGGTATGAACAAACCATATAAGTTGGAGCGCCTCGTGAAAACTTTCCGGCTTGCCGGCCGCGAGCTTTTCGCAAACGGCCGCGGTTTTGAATAAGTTCGCTTTCTGTTTTTCGCCGGCGGCCTGCCGGGCCTTTTCCGCCGAGGCGGCGGCGTATTGGCGGATCATGCCGCCGAACGCCCGCATCGCGATTTCCGCCGCCCGCAGAAACACCTGTTTCTTTTGAAAATCCGCGTCGTGTTCATGCGCTTTCAGGGAGCGGCGGATTTTTTCGAGCGTCCCGCCGACGCCGTCGGCGAGAAAGGCCGCGTAATCCGGCGCGAAATGATCGGCGTTGGTCAAAAATCCGTTGGCGCCGTAACTCGCGCAGACCCGAGCGGCCTGTTTGAGCAATTCTTCCGGGATAGCGGAACGGCCGGACAGCAGGCCCCGTATAGAGCCGGCGATCCGGTCGTTTTCATAGATGTGTTTTTCGTGGTTTAAGAAGAGGGACGCCGCGGCGTAAGCCCTCGCGATTGGGACCGGCTCGTCGTAACGGCCCTCATAGCCCCGGAATTTCAAATAATCCGCGAAAGGAATCCCTTCGGGGGCTTCGCGCATTTCGGCTTTGAGGTTTTCAAGGCAGCTCATGGACCGGCCCTCTTCCCCCCGTTGAATCGTCATTCTACACTGTCAGTATAGTAACATATTCAAAAGAGGATGTCGAGGGTTCGCAAAAACAGGCGGCGCCCTTTCGGGCGCCGCAATGAGATAAGTTCCGGTTACAGGGAATTAATGAGGCTCAACTGTTTGAGATAAAACGCTTTGACATCCACCGCGCGGGTAAGGCCGCCGGTTATCGACAAATGGTCCCCCGCGAACGTCGGCATCACGTTCCAGACACCGGGCGTGACGCTGCCGGCGTTAAACGTCTTTTGCGGCGCGCCGTTGGGCGCATAGCAGGATATCGTGTTGACGATGCCGTCGTTGTTGAACCATTTTTTGTCATAGACGATGCCGCCGGGGGTCGTGCCCTTCGCCGCGCCGAGATAGGTGCCGGTCGGCAGCAGGACGATGTCGGTAAGTTTCAGGCTTGGCACGCGTGTGCCGGAAAGCCGGACGGAGGTCGTCGAATCGGTCGGGAAGGAGAAATAATAGATGTCGCCGAAGGTCGAAAGGTTTTTGTTGAGTTGCGCCGCGCCGTCGAGGGACAGGTCATAAACGCCCGTGTCGGCGCCGATGCCGTTGGTGAAAATCTTGGTCATGTCTTTGAGGTAGTTGATGATGGCGATTGAGCTTTCGTCGGTCACGCCGACGATCTTTTCTCCGTCTTTGGGAAGAAGAAAGGCAACGGGTTTTGACAAGTTGGTCATCGTCGTTCCGTTATGGGGCGAGGCCATGGTTGTTATGCTGTTGATCCAGCCGGTTTTGCCGCCGGTGAAAAGGCCGGAAACTTCGCCTTCGGTGGTCCCGGTGACTTCCTGCGGGGAACCGTACGCTAACAACTGCGACAAGAGCCGCACCGTCGCGCCGCCGAAACTGTGGCCGACGAAGTTGACCTTATCGGTTTCACTCCACGCGGGAATGAGCGCCCTGCCGGTGTAGTCCGTGCCGTAGCGGCTGTGTTTGTAAAGGGCGGAGTGTACCCGGCCGTAGTCGACGACGGTACCCGTCATCTGGGCATACAGTTCACAGGCTCTGTCCCACGCGCTGCCGACCGGGTCAACGGAGGCGGCGTAACACGCGAACCCCCGGGAATTCAAATACCCCAAGAGGTCGCCGCTGCTCATACCCCAATATTGGTAGGTCTCGTTGATTCCGCTGTATTGCCCCCAGCCGGCGTAGCCGGAAACGAAGACAAACGGGTATTTCGGTTTCGCGCCATCGGCGGCGCCCGCGAATGTGGTCATTGGCAACGCGCACAAAACAAATGCGATAAAAACGCAAAAGGACTTCTTAACCGCGGATAGTTTGTCCGATCTTAACATCGTGTCACCCTTTCTGTCATACGAGTACAACACCTCAAACACGCGGTTTCAAGCGTTATCGGCGAAGAGCTATTCCAGGGAGTCGATCAAACGAAGATGCTGCAGATAAAAATCGTTGATATCCACCGTGTAAGAAAGGCCGCCGATAATCGCCGCGTGGTCGCCCATAAAAGTGGGCATAACATTCCAGACGCCTTTGGGAATGTCGACGGGGTTATATGCCTGCTGCGGCGTACCCCGGGGGGCGGTGGTCGAAACGGTGTTGACGACGCCGTCGTTGCTATACCAGGTGTTGTCAATATTAGAGCCTTCCAGAGTGACCGACGAGGTGCTGCCCATATAATAGGTCGGAATCCATAAAACAGGGTCCGTCAGCCTGATGTCCGGCATTCTTCGGTCGGTAAAAAACGCGGGTGTCGTCGAGTCCGTGGGGTAAGAGAAATAGTAGACACCGGGCAAGGTGTCAATCGTCTCATTGAGCGCGGCCGCGCCGTCGATGGTCAGGTCATAGACGCCCGTGTCCGCCTCCCGGGTGCCGAAAATCAGTTTGTTGACACCGTAGATCGTTTCAAAAATAGCGCTTTCGCGGATAACCTCACGCCCGGGTTCACCGTTAATCGGGAAATTGACCAGGTTGGACGGGTCGATAAGCAGCGTGAGAGTTGTTCCGTTGTGAGGGGACGCCAATGTGGTGATGCTGTGAACGAGATCCGCTTTGCCGCCCGTGAACAGGCCGGAAATTTCGTCCGCCGGGGTCTCGGCGAGTTCCATTTCGTCGCCGTAGGCCAGCAGGTCCGCGAAAAGCCGGACCGTCGCGCCGCCAAAACTGTGGCCGACGAGATTAATCTTTCGGGTATTGCCTTGGCTGTCCTCGGCGCCCCAGGCGTTTATCAGAGGGCTCTTGCTGTAATCGGCTCCGTAACGCCAGTGCCGGTAGCGCGCGGAGTGAGCGGCGCCGTAGTCGACCACCGAACCGGTCAGTTGGGCATACAGTTCACACGCTCTGTCCCACGCGCTGTCCCACGCGTCCACGGAAGCGGCATAGCATTCGTACCCCTGAGAATTCAGGGTCGCCATCAAGTCGCCGTTGAGTCTGCCCCAATAAGGAAGCGCGTCGTTGAGCATGTCATACTGGCCCCAGCCCGCGAAACCGGAGACAAAAATAAACGGATAGTGCGTACCACTATCCGTTTTATCCGTTTCAACCGTCAAAGAGGCGGCAGGCAGCATCGTTGCCGACAGGATCAGAATCAGGCAAATCAGCCGAATCATCCACGAGGATTTTCGCTTCATAGTGTCTGTCAAAGGTATCATTCCTTTCGGCGCTGCGCTGAACTTTCTTAATATATTGTATGATAGTTCCCTGTATTTAAATTTATTAATTAATAAAAAAGGGGAATTTTAGAAAAAAAACTCCCGAACAGCGTTGCTACACGGGAGGCCCATAATAAACAGCCGTAAAAAACCGGGTGGTTGTTCAGCGGAAAGGGATCGTTGAACGACATGGTTTTGGCAGAGAAAATGGGATTGAAGTTTTGGGCACAGTATGCTATACTCTGTTAGCAAATCAACCATCCGCCCGTGGCGAAGCTGGATATCGCAACAGATTCCGATTCTGGAGGCCGGGGGTTCGAATCCCTCCGGGCGGGCCATTCCCGAAAAAATCACCAATTGCTAAGCAGTTGGTGATTTTTTTAATGATATAAATTCCGTTCGGGATTTGTGATAACCCTTCGGGTGTGCTGTTGCCTGCGGCAGTGAAATGCCTGCGGGTATTAAGGTATTAATCACCGAAGTTATTACAAATTCAGTTCCCTTTTCTTAGACCTGTACTCCGCCTCGGTGATTTTCCCCTGTTTCAGCTGCTTTTCAAGCAGTTTTAAGCCTTCGGTTTTCTTTTTATTCCTGTAATACGGCCTGAGTATGGCGAAAAACAGGGCGGCGACCGTACCGGCCGCGATAATCCCCAGTATCAGATACAACGAAAAATAATTCCTTCCGCCCGCCTCGGCGGCGGTTTCCGGGTTCACCCAAAGAGCGTAATTCGTTGCCTATCACCTCGAGTTGTTTAAACGATTTCTTCGACCATTTCGCCGTACTTCGCCTTGCTTTCCTTAATAAAGTTCTGAACGGCCGCCTGCGTCGGCATGGCGGCGGAACACGAATGGGCGGAAACAAGCATGGAGGCGGAAGCTGTCGCGAATTCGAGGGCGTCCGCAATATCCCGGCCTTGCAGAAGAGAGAATATGAACGCGGACGCGTACCCGTCGCCGCCGCCGAAACCCTTGAGCATTTTCACCGGGAACGGGCGGACTCTGTAACTTCTGCCATCGTTCAGATACGCCACGGAGCCTTCCTTCCCGTGTTTGATGATGACGATTTTATTACCATAGCCGTGCCAAAGGGCGGCGGAGGCCTTGTCGTCGGGGCAGACGCCCGACACGGCTTCGGTCAGGTCAAACTCCTCGCGCGAGCCGAGAATGATGTCGCTGTTGCGGGCGACCAGGGAATAATAAATCGAAATCTCATCCTTGCTCTTCCAGGTATACGCGCGGTAGTCGATGTCAAAGATGACGGCGACGCCGTTCTTTTTGGCGAGCATCATAGTCTTCAGCGCCGCTTCCCTCGAGGGGCTCGCGCAAAGCGAGGTGCCGGAAATGACGACCGCTTTCGCGCTCTTTATGTATTCCTCGTCAACATCGTCGACGCAAACCTGCAGGTCGGCGACCCCGTAGCGGTACATCAGAATGCTGCTTTGGGTCGGGCTGAGGATTTCGGTGAAGGTCAGGCCGAGTTTTTCGCCGTTGACGCAGCGGAACACATGCGAGGTGTCGATGCCCTCGTTCTCAAAATATTGTGTGACATAGTCGCCGAATTGGTCGTCGGACACCCTCGCGATAAAGCCGGATTTCGCGCCCAGGCGTGACAGGCCGACCGCGATGTTGGCCGGCGAACCGCCGACATACTTATTGAAATTGCTGCTTTGCGACAGCGGCATATTCATATCGGTCGGGTTGAAGTCGATGGCGATGCGGCCGATGGGGATGACGTCGAGTGGTTTTGTTTGGTCAAAATCAATGAAGCTCATTTGATAAGATCCTTTCTGTTTTAGTAAATCTTTTGGGAAACCGGCTCCTTTACGCTTTGCCCGCGCAGCCGAAAATGTCGATGTGTTTGAGCGCGTTCCGGTACGCTCCCTCGACCTCGGCCGACTGCAAGTCGTAATAGCCTTTGACGGCGCCGGTTTCATACGCCGACCGGACGCTTTGCTCGACAGCGTCAAAGGTGGCGGTGGCGATGTTGATTTTATGAATGCCCGAACGGATGCACCGGCGGAAATCCTCGGGCGAAATTCCCGTCCCTCCGTGAAGCACCAGCGGCACATCGAGCGCCGCGTGGATCTTATCCAGAATATCAAAACGCAGCTTCGGCTCCTGTTTATAGTTGCCGTGCGCGTTGCCGATGGCGATGGCGAGCGCGTCGACGCGGGTTTCTTTTTGGAAACGCCGGGCCTGCTCGGGGGAGGTGCAATAAATCGCGATATTCTCGCTGCCGTCCTCACTGCCGCCAACGCTGCCGATTTCGCCCTCGACATCCGCGCCGTAGTCCTTCGCGAGGGCCTTCACTTTTCGAGTCAGCTTAATATTTTCATCGAGCGGAAGGCGCGAGCCGTCAAACATGACGGACGAAAAACCCAAGTCGAGCGCTTGGCCGATGGCCTCGAGCGTAGTGCCGTGGTCGAAATGCACCGCGACGGGGATGTCCGCGTTTTCGGCGGCGCTGACCATGAGCGGGCCTATCAGCGCGAGGGGCGAGTGCTTCAGCCGCACCTCGGCGATTTGCAGAATGACCGGGCTTTGCGTCTCTTCGGCGGCTTTGAGCACGCCCATGACCATTTCCATGTTCGATATGCTGAAACTGCCCACGGCCCAGCCGCCTTCGCGCGCGTCTTCCAAAAGTTCCGACATATTCACAAGCGGCATATGCGTACCCCCTGTTAAACCGGCCGGTAACTCGAACCGGTTTTTATTTAGTATTTTAAAGTATAGCATTCACTATGGCATTATGCAAGAATACGGGGTGAAAATGTGCGGCTTCGCCGTTAACGAGGGCTTGCTTCCGAGAACCCCGAATCGGCAGTCTGACATCGGCTGCGCCCGCGAAAAACGCGGGCAGGCCGTCTTAAGACGGCCCGCCTGCGGAATGAGGGTAAATGTGAATTCGTATGTTGGGTGTTCTGAGTATAAACAACTGTGAAAAAAAATACAACTGCTAACCAAAAATATTTTTTTTGCATGAATTGGGTATCAGTGTATGTTTTTTGTTGAATTTAGTAAAATTTCATGTATAATTATAAACAAAATATTATTAACGGGTGAAAGTTGAATGAAAAACTTCGGCGCGGTTTTTCAACAATGCTTAGACAATCAGAATATAAGTATCAACCAGCTGGCGAGAAATTTGGAATTTAACCGCGGCTGGCTTTACAATGTATTCGCGGGTCGAAAGACAATGTCCGAAGAGAAATTCCTGCGTCTTCTGAACACCGTGGAGTTCACCCCCAAAAATGCCGAACTCCTTCGCGAGGCCTATTACTCGGCGGTTTACGGTATCCAAGCATATAAAAGAATACTGACCATCAAACGCCTGCTGGCCGAGGAGGCCGATAACAAACCCCCTTGCGGGCCGATAACGGAAAAAGAACTCACGCCGCCGGATTCTTTCGCCTTGGTCGATGAAGAGAGCCTTTCGGGCGTTTTAAGGTATATACTTAAAAAAGAGTTCACCGGTTCGGATGTGCCGGTGGTCTACACCAATTACCCTTATGGTTTGAAACATATTGATGAAATGGTGTACTGCGCGTCGTCCGGTTGCGGCAAAGAGACGAACTTTAACCGCATTCTGACCTTTGAAAGAAATCCGAAAGGATCCTACAACCTCGACAACGTGTTGAAAAGTTTGAAATACCTGAAATTGCGTCACCATGTATGGTACCATTACGCCGACTCTGTGCCGGAGCCCCGCCTTGACACCGTCTTTCCGTATTTCTTTATCACATCGAGCAGCGTCTTGCTTTTTGATTCTCTATGCAAAACAAACCTGTTTTTAGGCGACGAAACCATGGCAAAGGACTTTCGGCGAAAAGCGGAGGGGTTTATAGAAAACTGCGAAGCCCTGGCGGTTTACCCGGAAAGCATACTCGAGTTAAAAGACCTGATGGAACCGAATTTACTCAAGGGAGAGTACATGATCATTCAACGCAGCCCTTGCTGGGCCGCGTATATCAACCGGGAGGTGCTGGAAAACATTATTGCCAAAGACCTGCCTTTCCGTGACGCGTATATTCAAATCGCCGAACGGTATTACTCCGATCTGTTTTCCAAACGCTTTACTCATATAGTCAGTTTGAGCGGAGCCGCGGAGTTCACGGCATCCGGCCGCCTGTATGAAGCGCCCGAGGCTATCGTGCCGATACTGACGCCGGCTATGAAGGCGTATATGCTGGAGAGTTTGCTGAAAGAAGTCGAGACGGAACCTGCTCAAATACGCTTTATTGACGAAAATACGGCCAGAATTCCCAACGTCGAAATTTCTTATTGTGAAACGGTCGTTAACATTATCGGCGTTGTTTCACAAGGGCCTGAGGGTTATATGGGCGAATACTTTTTGTCCCTAAAAGACCGGCATATCGCCGCGGACTTCCGCAATTTTCGTGACTATATCACTAGAAACGGATTTTTCTGCGAACCTCAATATGTTATCAACACATTGAAAGATTTGCTGTCCGTATGCAAAAACGGCGAACAGCCGGAAAAGGCGGCCGGCAGGCAGGTTTCAATGAAAGAATAACCGCCTCCATAAAACTTCGCCGCCGGGTTATTGTCCCGACGGCGTTGTTTGTTTGTTCGCTTACTTGTTGGCGATCTTGTTGAGAACAATGGGGAAAACGGCCCCCGCCAATAAGCCCGCTGCAGCGCATAAAACGGCGATAAGGACAACCAGCCACACGCTCATACCCGTCTTTTCGGTTTGGGCCGCTCCGGGCCCGGCCTCCTTCGCCGGCTGTGTCGTCTCGGGGACGGTTTGCCCCGGTTCGGTCGCGGCGGCCCTTTTCGCGATGACGGTATAGGTCTTTTTATCGCCGTTTTCTGCTTTGCAGATTACGGTGATAACGTTGTCTTTGCCCTCCTCGAGGTTTGTTCCGCCCGTAATTCCGACGGAGGCTTTGGCGTCCTTCGGCTCGGCGCTGACTTTGATGCCGGTTGTCTCAAAAGGCAGCCAGACTACATATTGCAGCCTGCCGGGTTCAAAAGCCGGCGACAGCAGGAACCCTTCCACCTTGATGGCGGCCAGGGTGTTGTCGCCGGAAGGCACATAGTTCGGATCCTGCTCCCTCGAAACGGCGATGGTGTAGGTTCTCGTCCCGCCCGCCGCTGCGGTCACCGTTACGGTCACATTCGTGACAGCGCCCGGCGCCAGCTCCGGCGAGTCGACGGCAACCTTTGCCTCGCCGTCTTCCGCGAGCGCGTTGACCGTGAGTTTGGCAACCTCGAACGGCACGGAGGCTTTGTATTCGGAGACATATTTGCTGAAAGCCGGCGTAATGTCGGCGTTGCTCACCGATAGAGCGGACAGGAAGTTGACCGTTGATAAGGGCGGGGCAAACGAGACGGAACAACCCGAGGCGGAAGTCGTGACGGGGTTGGCGTTCTTGTTGCCAAATCCGTCGGCCGCAGCCGTAAACGAGGCGGAACCGGATGTAATGCCGCTTTTTACTCTGAATCTCACAACGGCAAGAACGGCGTTCGATGAATACCCGTTGAGCCCGCCCGAGCCATCGCAATAGACGAGCCGGACAGTATTTCCCGTTGTGTTGGATTTCAGGTCCCCTGCCGGTTTTCCGCCGCCGATTGACGCCGAAGAATATGTGAACTTGGCGGTGTCGAAAATGATATTGACGCCTGCCGCGGCGACTCCTCCCGCGGCGGAAACGCCCGAAAGGTTCACGCTGACGGCGACGGTATCCCCCGCGCGGGCGGTTGGTTTATCGGGCGAAAGCGTCACCCGAACCGAGCCGGCCGCCGACGCGGAAAGCGCCAAAGTGAGCAGAAGAACAAAAACAAGCAAGGTGGATCCGAACAATTTTTTCATTGTGTTTCCTCCGAAAAGGCTATGAAAGTTTTTGAATATTCAAAATATGCCGCTGGGTTTTCAACAGGTCAAGGGCGTTGACTTTTCCGTCCCTGTTGACATCGGCCGCGTCGGCATAAATGCCGGTGAGTTTTTGCAGAGCTAAAATATGCCGTTGGATTTTCAGCAGGTCGAGCGCGTTGATTTTTCTGTCGCCGTTGACATCGCCAAGCGCGGTCCTCGGTTTGTCAATAACCGTAACACTGAAAGACCCGGTGAACTTTTTACCGGCGTTCGAATAGGTCACGGTCAGTTTTTGTGTTCCGGTTTGATTGGCGCTGTAACCGCTCACCGCGACGGAAGAATCCGTCATATTGACAAAACTTTGCGTGTCGTTGTTGTAGTTGACGCGAATCTCCCCGCCCGCCAAGCTCAGCGGTTCACCGGCGACGTACTCCGTCTTGTCGGGTTTTTTGGTAACGCTGATGCTGACCGGGGTTCGGTCCGCCACCGTCAGGGTAATGCTGTCCGTTTTGCCGTCGTAACCCACGGTTACCTCCTGCCTCCCTGTCCGGTCAAACCTGGAGGGTGAAACCGTAACGGTGCCGCTGTTGATCAAAGCGTTTGTTACGGGGATTTCGTCCGCGGACCCGTCGTCGTAATAGGCGGTGATGACCATGCCCCGCGGGTCAAAAAACAGGCCGCGTGTCGGGTTCGTGCCCGCGTACGGGGGGGAAGTAATGTCAATCCTCTCGAGTTCCCTCGGCTTTTTCGAGAAAGTCCCCAACACCTCAACATTTCCCGCGGGCATGGTTTCGGGTATGGCGGACCAACCGGAGAAAATGTATCCCGCTTTGACCGGCTCCTCAATCGCCGAAATCCGTTCACCGTATTGGCAGGGTACCCTCTTGTATTCCTCACCGTCGACCGTATAGATAATTGTATAACTGTTCGGCAGGTAACTGCCCGTAATATCCACACCGCCCACCGGCATGGCAGCCGGAATTTCCGACCAGCCGGAAAAGGTATAGCCTTCCTTTTCGGGAGGCTCGTTCGGCAGGGGTATCGGCTCGCCGTAATCCGCCATAGTGCTGTCATAAACAACGCCGTCAATGATAAAAACAGCGAGGTAGGTGTTCATATTATCGGACGCCAGGCTGTGAATGCCCGGCACCGCCAGCGCAAGCAGCACGACCAACGCCATTTTGGCGGCGCGAACTGTCACCGATTTCTTCATACGCATTTCTCCGCATTCATCTTGCCCGTTAGGCAATTTGTATTATACACAATACACGACTGCTTTTCAATAACCGATTCGGCTTTCTTGACATGCAAGGTTTACCGATTTATACTGTTTTTAACATCCCGAACGGAGAGTGACCTATGAAAACCATCGGATTCCCACAGAAAGCACTGGCCGTCCTCCTCGCGATTTTGCTGATTCTCCCCGCGGCGTCCGGCGCGGCGGCAGCCGGAGGGAAGGATTACGCTATTATCAACCCCTACGAGACGGTGGACTGGGACACCTGGAAGCCGTTTAAGGCGAACCTGCACACGCATTCGACCGCGAGCGACGGCACCGCGCACCTTGACAAAATGGTCGAGGCGCATTACGCGAAGGGTTACGACATCCTCGCCATGACCGACCACGGCGTCGTCAACAGGGGCTGGAACAAAAAGCCGCAGCCGGTGCCGATTGTCAGCTTTTTCGCTTTAGTTATTGAACCGCAATACATGGCCGATGAACGCTACGCGGAAATCACAGCCGGCACGGACCGGGGCGGCCGGGGCATGCTTGATGTTCCTTACGGCATTGAACTTAATGCCCTGACCATCAGGCTGACGCATGTCAACGGGTTCTTCGCCGACTACGGGCAAGGCCTGCTCGGCCGGGAGAATGACTTTGAAACCCCGATAGCCGGCGTTGACGCGGCGGGCGGCCTGACGCACATTAACCACCCCGGCTATTGGCTCAATTCGTCCGACCACCCGGAGAGGGCGACGGACCCCAAAAACATCCGCTTTTTCGGGGATATCCTTAAAAAATACAAATCCTGCCTCGGGCTGGAGGTCGTCATTGAGAACGACCGCGCGACGCTGTATGACCGCGTACTGTGGGACGGGCTGCTCGAGTATGTCATACCGTACGGAAGAAATGTTTTTGGTTTCGCCAACAGCGACACGCACAGCATCAGCAGCATCGACACCGCGTTTGAACTGTTTATGATGCCCGAAAACACTGTCGCGAATCTCCGCACGGCCATGGAAAACGGCACCTTCTTCGCCTGCTCGCGCAACGCCCGCCGGGAGCTCGGCGACGAATTTGTGTCTTCGGGGGACTGCCCCTCGGTCACGCGCGTCACCGTCGACAACGCGGGGGGCCGGATCACGCTTGAGGGAAAGGACTTTACGGAGATTCAATGGGTCGCCGATGGCGAGGTTATCGCGACGGGCAACACCGTCGACCTCAACGAATATGAAGGCCAAATCGGCTGTTATGTCCGAGCCCAGCTTTTGGGGCCGGGCGGCATCTGTTTCACGCAGGCGTTTATCCTCGATGACGGCGGCGAACCTCCCGTCGACCCGGAGGTGCCTATTTTGACACAGTTGTGGAATAAGATTGTCTTTTGGCTGACAAGCACCAAAATCTATGTGTTGTTTGAAAAACTCGCGGATATGTTGGACTGAAATAAACGAAGTTCTGCCTTATATTCCCCCTCCCCGTTGATTCGATGAAAATCAAAGACACATAATGAGTCAGCAGGCACTATGAAATAAAGGGAGCTGTTAACGATGAAAATCCGGCTGATGAAAAAAACGCTTGCCATCCTCCTGACAACCGCTCTTCTGATGCCGTTCGGCGCCGGCGCGGCCGCGGTTGAAGATATCCTTGGTGATAAGAGTTACACCATCACAAACCCGTACGCGTCGGTCGACTGGAACACCTGGGGGCATTACAAAGCGAATCTGCACGCCCATTCCCTCGCCAGCGACGGCGAGGACGATTTCGCGGATGTCATTGAAGCCTATTACGCGAGAGATTACGATATTCTGGCTATGGCCGACCACGGCGTTGTCAACCGGGGCTGGAATATCAAACCTCAGCCCGTCCCCATTTTAAGCTGGCAGGCGTATTACAAAAGGATAACCTACCTGACCGATGAGCGCTATCAAGAAATCACAACCGGCGCCGACCGCGGCGGGCGCGGTATGACCGATGTGCCGTTCGGCATCGAACTCAACGCGGCGGTTTTCACCAAGAGCCATGTCAACGGCTTCTTCGTCGACTACGGCCAGGGCTACTGGGGCAAGGAAAACGATTACGAAACCGTGATTGCCGATGTCGACCGGCTCGGCGGATTGACGCACATCAACCATCCCGGTGATTGGCTCGGTTCGGCAGGCGATATTAATATCGCGAAAGACCCGAAGAACATCCGATTTTTTGCCGATATCCTAAAAAAGTACCCGAGTTGCCTTGGGATGGAGGTTTTAAACAGCCACGATTCGCCGACCCGCCACGACCGCGTGCTGTGGGACGGACTGCTTGAAAATGTGATTCCGGCGGGCAGAAATGTCTGGGGTTTCGCCAACAGCGACTCGCACGATATCGGCGACATCGACACAAGCTTCGAAGTGTTCATGATGCCCGAAAACACCGTGGCGAATGTGCGCACGGCGATGGAAAACGGCACTTTCTTCGCCTGCGGCCGCCGCGCGCGGCCGGAGCTCGGCGACAGCTTCGTCGGCGAGGGCGATTACCCGACCGTGACGAACATCACCGTCGACGACAGCACCGACCGGATAACCGTCACCGGCGCGGACTATGACACCATCGAGTGGGTTGCCAAAGGCGAGGTTATCGCCACCGGCAACACGATTGACCTCAACGCGTATGAGGACCAAATCGGCTGTTATGTCCGCGCGCAGCTGAAAGGGCCCGGCGGCATCTGCTTTACGCAGGCGTTCGCGGTCGACGACGGGCTTGAACACCCGGGCCTGCCCGAGCCGCCGTTTTTCGAAGCCCTTTGGGACCGACTTGTGTTCGCCATAAAGAGCCTCCGGATCTATGTAATCCTCAACGAACTGATCAAAGAACTTTCCTGACCACCGGACCCCCGGCAGGACGATTTTACCGGCACAACCGCCTTCCTACGCGGAGGGCGGTTTGCCTTGTTGACAGGTAAGAGGCCTGGGCTTATACTGGTTTTATCAGCCTGAACTTCACTATCACAAAGGAGCCTTAATAAAAATGAACTGTAAAATGACAGCCAAACGCCTGCTTGTCCTCCTGCTTTCCCTGTGTGTTCTGGTACCATTCGGCGTAGGCGCGGGCGCGGCCGGCGATGTTTCGGGTGAAAAAAATTATACGATTACCAACCCCTATGCAACCGTCAACTGGCAAACCTGGGGGCACTACAAGGCCAACCTGCACGCCCACTCCCTCGTCAGCGACGGTAAGGTTGATTTCGCGGACATGATCGAAGCCTTTTACGAGCGGGGTTTTGATGTCTTGGCAATGACCGACCACGGCGTTGTCAACAAAGGCTGGAATAAAGTTCCGCAAACCGTGCCGATTCTCAACTACAATACCTGGTTCAAAAAGCCGACATACTTAACCGGCGAACGCTACGCTGAAATCACCGCCGGAACCGACCGCGGCGGGCGGGGCATGACCGATGTGCCGATGGGCATTGAACTCAACACGGCTGTCCTGATGAAAAACCATGTCAACGGCTTCTTTGTCGATTACGGCCAGAACATGTGGGGCAAAGAAAACGACTATGAAACCGCGATAGCCGGGGTTGACGCGGCGGGCGGCCTGTCGCACATCAACCATCCCGGGGGATGGCTCGGTTCGGGCAAGGATGTCAACATCGCCAAGGACCCGAAGAATATCAAATTCTTCGCCGATATGCTGAAAAAATACCCTTCCTGCCTCGGAATCGAGGTACTCAACCGGATTGATTCGGGAACCCGCCATGACCGCGTCTTATGGGACGGCCTTCTCGAAAGCGTTATTCCCACGGGCAGAAACGTATGGGGGTTCTCCAACGGGGACTGCCATACGATTGACGATATCGACACTTCGTTCGAGGTGTTTATGATGCCGGAGAACAACGCCGCCAATGTGCGCACGGCGATGGAGAACGGCACCTTCTTCGCCTGCGGCCGCCGCGCGCGGCCGGAACTCGGCGACAGCTTCGTCGGCGAGGGCGATTATCCAACCGTGACGAACATCACTGTCGACGACAGCGCCGACCGGATAACCGTCACCGGCACGGACTATGACACCATTGAGTGGGTTGCCAAAGGCGAGGTTATCGCCACCGGCAACACGATTGACCTGAACGCTTTTGAGGACCAAATCGGCTGTTATGTCCGCGCGCAGTTGAAAGGGCCCGGCGGCATCTGCTTCACGCAGGCGTTCGCTGTCGACGACGGGCTCGAGCACCCGGCTCTGCCCGAGCCGCCGTTCTTTGAACAGCTTTGGGACCGCCTTGTGTTCGCTTTGAAAAGCACCAGGCTTTATGTCATCGTCTATAAACTTATCGGTGAGCTGACCTGACCGCTTGATAAAGGCAGCCCTGTTGTCAAGCACATTCCCTTTACATGTATTTAGGAGGCGATTTGTTGCGTAAGGTAAAACTCGGCAGACAAATTTGGCTGAACCTGGTGATTTTCGGGTTCATGGGCCAGGTGGCCTGGTCAATGGAGAACGTGTATTTCAACACCTTTTTGTTCAACACCATCGGCGGCACGACGCGCGACATATCGCGCATGGTCGCTTTGAGCGCCGCGACCGCGGTGGTGACGACTTTTCTCATCGGTACGCTGAGCGACAAGGTCAACAGCCGCAAACTGTTCATCGCGCCCGGCTATATCCTGTGGGGCGCGACGGTCGCGGTGTTCGCGTTCATCTCGCGGGATAATGTGGGAAGTCTGCTCGGTTTATCGGATGAGGCGGCCGTTGTCACGGCGACCGTCGGCGTCGTCATACTGATGGACTGCGTGATGACCTTCATGGGCTCGACGAGCAACGACGCGGCTTTCAACGCGTGGGTGACAGATATCACCGTGCCGGAAAACCGAGGTACCGCGGAAGGCGTGCTGGCGGTTATGCCGATTCTGTCGACGCTCATCGTAACCGTCGGCTTCGGCGCGGGCGTCAGCACGTTCGGCTACCCAAAATGCTTCTTGGCGCTCGGCGGAGCCGTCGCCTTCAGCGGCGTTTTGGGGTTTTTCACCATAAAAGACAAGCCCGGCGGCCACAGGTCGGACAGCAACTATTTCAAAGACCTGATTTACGGCTTCCGCCCCTCGGTCATTCGGGAAAACCGCCGGCTGTATTTGGCCCTCGCCGCGGTTTGCATCTTCTCGACGGCGGTACAGATGTTTCTGCCGTATCTGTTCATCTATCTGCAGCACTACCTCGGCTTTGACATCGCGAACATGAACATTACCCCCAAGGCGGCGGTAATAGCAGTCGGCGCCCTCCTTGTGTTCATCGCCGGCGCCGTAGGCCTCGGCGTCATGGTCGACCGGTTCGGCAAGTCGCGTTTCGCGCTGCCGTCCGTCGCCGTTTTTGTCATCGGCTTGTTCGCCGCGGCCTTCGTAGAGAGACTCGCCGTCTTCGGCGCCCTGGCACCGGTGATCGTCGCGGGTTACGGCCTGCTGATGATTATCCTCAACGCGACGGTGCGGGATTTCACACCGGAGGAAAAGGTTGGGCAATTTCAGGGCATCCGGATGATTTTCTTTGTACTCATCCCCATGGTTTTGGGCCCTTACGCCGGCAATTCGGTTATCGAGTCTTTCGCTTCGAAACACGCGGCCGGCACCTTCGTCAACGAATTCGGTGAAATCGTCAACGTGCCGGTGCCGGAAATCTTTGCCGCCGCGGCGATGGCGGGGATATTCATCATTGTCCCGCTGTTATTGATACGCAAGGACATGAAAGAAGCCAAGAGCTGACGAAGATAAAGAAATGCAGCCGCTTTCCCGGTTCGTCCGATGAAGGCGGCTGCGTTTTTACAATGTCTTTCAAGGTTCCCCATCTCTTAAAACGGGCTCAGCCAAATACATTTGAAGAGGACCTTTAATCGGCTTCGACAGATATTGGCGTGTCGTCCGGTGTCCCGGCTGCCGCTTCCGCATGTTTCAGTTTATTCTTCATCAACAGCACCCCCCAGCAGGCGCAGCTTTGCTTATAGTAAGGCCAGACATAGCCGACGGGCAGAATGAGAAGGCAAAGCACGAACCAGGGGAAAAAGCTCAGTTTGAACACGGCCGTTTTGAAGCACTGGCCGTCCATAAGAAACGCGCTCTTCTTCAGCGCGTTTCTTATGCCGATTTCCGGGTTCCAGGCGATGATGAAGCTCCCGAGAAAATAGCGCTGAACGGCCGTTATGGAGAAGGCAAGGCCCGTGATCATAATCAGGAGGCCGCCGATAGCCATGACGGCGAACACATTCCACTCGATGCCGCCGTTGAACAGCTTATACAATGCCCCGGCGACGACTGCCGCGCCGGGCGCTGCCAGGGCGGTGTGCCAACAGGCTTTCAGAATGCGCAAGGCAAGAAAAAGACCTGCCGCCTTAAACGCCCGGCCCGGTTTGAACCAATACTTTGCCGCCGGTGAATTTTGTTTTTTTCCCATAGCCCCTCGCAGGAACCATGCCTCGCGCCCGAGCCAAAGCGGCGACATCAGCAAAATCGCCGAAAAGATAAAAAGAAGCGAAAGCGCCATGCCGACCGTTCCGGGCAAATACTTCCAGGAAGCGGCCAGCCGGCCGCCGACATCGTCAAGCCGCAGCACCAGCTCGGCGACCGCCGGCAGGCTGCCCAGAAACACCGCAGCCAATACCCCCATGACAAGCAGCAGGACCGCGCCGCTGTTGTTGCCGATGAGCAGTTCCCGGCCTTTTAATTTTGTTTTCGCGCTGACCATACGATCACCGTCCTCAGGCAATGTTTACCATCTTATTGTTGGATGTTTGGGACGGTTTATGCAAAAAACCTCCGCGGCGCATTAAGCCGCGGAGGCGAATGGCAATATACAGACACAACTCAGTTTATATTCACCGATTTCACTTCGGTGAAATCACCATATACCTTCACCCCATTGACATTCCGGTAAGCCCTGACTTTATAGAAATAGGTTTTGTCGGAAGAAAGGAACAGGTTGTACCAGAACCTGAAAATAGTGCGTTTTACTCTTGTAAATTCACCCGTTTCGGACTCCGCCCTGAAAACCTCGTATCCGTTCGCTCCCGCCACGGCGCTCCACCTTAAGCGGACATTTCTTCCGAGCCAGCGGTTTGCTCTGAAATTCCCCGGCACCGAAGGCATAGGCGTAGCCGTAACCGCAGTGGAATACTCCCCGTAAACTCTTGTCCCGTTAAAATCCTCATATGCTCTGACTTTATAGGTGTATGTGCTGCCGCAGGAAAGCTTCGTGTCGGTGAAGGATGTTGTAGCGGTTGTTCCTGCCACGACGGTCTCTCCGTTCGGATTCAGGCGGTAAATCTCATACCCGCCCACTCCCTGCACAGCGCCCCAGGTGAGTCTCACACTGTCGTAGGTAACCGACGCTTGCAGATTTTCCGGCACCACGGGCACGACGCTTACGCGGCAGACAGCTTTTACTCCGCTGCCGTCATTGGCCAGGCAGGTAATCACCGCATTACCCGCGCGGTTTGCTGTCACGGTTCCGTTGCTGTCAACGGCCGCGATATCCGCGCGGTCGGAAGACCAGGTGACGGAAGTATCGTACGCGGTTGCGGGAACGACCTCTGCCGACAAAGCCGCTTTCTGCCCCGGTTTTAACAAGAGCGTTGTTTCGCTCAATGTGATGCCGCTGACGGCCTGCTTTGTTGTCACGCCGATATACACCGTCTTAGGGCTTGCGAAATGCGTAGCGGTTTCGGCCAGACGGAATCGAAACTCATAGGTGGTGTTCGGACTCAGGCCGGTAAAGACCGGGCTCGACTGCCATACCTCGCCCCGCAACCGGTATTCATACCGCTCGTCGGCCTCGAATGTCACAGAGGTGGCGGTGACATTTAATACCTGCAGCGTTTCGGGCACCTGCGTTACGGTGGCTTTCACCGGCACGACGGGCGCGCTCGAAACCGTTCCCTCATAATCACCCGTTCCGGACAGTTGCACCGTTAACGACCGGCCGATATCCTGCACCGTAACCGTATACGCGTCACCCGATGCGACAACGGCTGTATCCCGAACCCAAAGCAGCTCGTAGGTGGCCCCTTCGGGCAGAATCGTTATTTCACGAGCCAGCAGAGTTTCCCCATATACAGCCGAACCCATGATACTGACAGAGCCGTAAATCGGCAGACCGTCTGTCCTGACAAGAAGAGGATCGCTTTCGGCGCTCGCCATGTACAGCGCATTCTCCGTCGAGCGGGCATAAAAACGGTATTCCTTGTTGGGCGCAAGAGAACCGAAGACTCCGCCGGCCTGCCAGGAACCACCCTCAATTTTATATTCATAACCCGCGGCTGCCACTAAAGTTACCGAGTCGCCGGTTTTTGATAACAGTACCGGCGCGGCCGGTTTGGCTGCCGCCGCCTTCATAACGGTTGCGGGCGGGCTTTCGACAGTACCCGTATAATTCCCGATGCCTGTCAGGACAACTTTCAGAGTTTTTCCGATATCCGCCGCTGTGACTGTGTATGTGTCCCCACTGCCCGCCGGCTCGCCGTTTAAAACCCATTGATAGGTAACCGTCGCTCCCTCCGGCGTGAGCGAACCAAGATTCACGCCGAGCCGCGCGTTGTATTCCGGAGTGCCAATCAATGAAATATCTCCTTGAATAAGCCCTTTTTCGGTTCTGACCGTCAAGCCGGCGCTGGGCGGGCCGGCGTATTGTGTTACGGTTTCGGCATAACGCGCGTAGAATATATACTGTGTGTTCGGTTTCAGGCCGGTAAAAACAGCGCTGCTTTGCCATGCGCTGTTATTGACTTTGTAGAGAACGCCCGGCTGTTGAATCAATTCGACCGTATCCCATGTTTTGCTTTTAAGAACAGGCTTATCCGCGGCTGGTTGGGTGATCTTCGCGGGGATTACTCCGATGCTGGTAACCTCCCCTTCCTTATCACCGCCGATAAAAGCAGTCACCGTCACTGTCAACGGTTTGCCCATATCGCCGGCGGCAACCACATGAGTCTGCCCGGTGCCGACCGGTACGCCCGCCGATTTCCAGGTATAAACAGGAACGGCTTCCGGAAGTGTTTCATTGAGCGCGGCCGTCAGTTCTTGGCCGAATTCCACCGTTCCGGTGACGCTCACCGCATACAAGGTGCAGGGCTTTGCGTTGGCTGTGGCGAAAGACCGGGCATAAGTATTGGGGTAGCAAAACACTCGGAATGCCGGGCAGCCTTCAAATGCCCGGTCGTCAATTATCTCGACTTCGCTCGATATCGCTACCCGGTTTAAGGAAGAGCAGCCCGCGAAAGTCCACGCGGCAACCTTTTTTAATCCGCGAGGAATATTCAGCGTTTTCAGCTTCGAACAGCCGTAGAACGCGCCGAAGCCGAGCGCGTTCAGGTCGCTTTTTAAAAACACATCGGCCAAAACAGAGCATCCGAAAAACGCGCGGTAACCGATAAAAGAAACGGCGCCTTTAAACTCAACGGCGGCAAGGCTCGCGCAGCCGCTGAACGCCTCACCCATAATCGCGCGCATATCCGCGCCGAAAGTTAACGATGTGATTTTCGAGCATCCGGAAAACGCCCGGTAACCGATTTCCTTGACACTGCCGGGCACCCACAACAAGCCGGTGATGCGGCAGTTCTCAAACGCGCCTTCCCCGATTTCGCTCAAGCCGTCGTTAAGCGTCAGGCTTTTCAAAGCCGTGCAATTCCTGAACGCCCCGCTTTCCACATTCACAACACCGGAAGGCATAACGACGGCAAGTAATGAAGTACAGCCGGCGAAGGCTTCCGGGCCGATTTCTATTAAGCCCGACGGCATCACGACGCCGGTAATGAACGAACGCCCGTTAAACGCGCCGACGCCTATTCTTTTGACAGAGGAAGGAATTTGAACCGAAGCGGCTTTGCCCCGGTAACTGATGAGAATGCCGTCACCGGCAACGACAAAATCGCCGGTATAATTGTTGAGCCAAGCGGTATTGTTGAAAGCGTTGACGCCGATATGCTCCACTGTGCCGGCCATCGATAAATTGGTAAGGCCGGTACATCCATCAAACGCGTAATCCCCGATGCTCAGAACGCTTGTCGGAATGACGGCGCTTATCAACGAGTAACAGGATTTGAAAGCCATTTTCCCTATTTTCGTCACGCTTGAGGGGATCGTGAGGTTCTTCAGGCTCACACAGTAGTAGAAGGCATAGTCCTCTATGCTGGTTACACCATAGGGTATACTCAGATAACTGATGCTCTCACAGTCATAAAATGCGCTGTCACAGATTGTTTTCACCGTGGATGGTATATACACCGACGTTGAAACCCCTTTGTAGCCAATCAGCAGACCGTTGCCCACAACAACATAATCCCCCGAGTAGTTCTTATACCAAGGGGTTTCATAAAACGCATTGCCGCCAATACTTGACATACTCGCCGGCACTGTGACGCTTGACAACTTATAGCAATAGGAAAACGCGCGGGCGCCTATGCTCTTGACACCATTGCCGAACACGGCCCCTGTCATAGCCCCGCATGAATAAAACGCGTAATCGCCGACGGCCTCGACACTGCCGGGTATCGATACGGCGGAAAGCTTTGCGCAGTTTCGAAAAGCAGCCGCTTCAATCGCTTCAACACCGGATGGAATCGTCACGCCCGTTATGGTTGGATTGTTTTCAAACGCCCCGGCCCCGATGACTTTTACATCATCCGGAATATTCACGGTTGTATCCGACCCTTTATATGAAATCAAAACACCGTCACCGGCTGTAACAAAACTTCCCGCATAGCCGGAGAGCCAAGCCGTAGCGTAAAACGCGTTGTAGCCGAAGTCTCTCAGCTGAGCCGGCAGGTTGACTGCGGCCAGCGACGAACAGCCGTAAAAGGCGGAGTCCCCGATACTCTTCACACTGTCCGGAATCGTGACAGACTTCAGACTTGTCCGGTTTTTGAAGGCCTGGCTTCCGATACTCACCACACCGTCGGGAATGGTTAAGTTCACATCCGCCCCGTTGTAAGAGGTCAAAACACCGTTTTGCACCGTAAAGTCGCCGATAGACGGCTCAGTGGCTGCGGACACCGATGCGGCCGAGCACAAACAGCCAATGGCGACGACGGTACACAGAAGTTTTTTAAAAAATCGTGTAATTTGCATCATTTCCCATCTATGTTAATTTTTGCCATTTAATTCTACGAAAACCTTTCGCAATTGTCAACACATTTTTTTCTTCAGCGAACATTATTTATTATAATATAAAACTGAACATTGTCAATGTTATTTTCAAAATATAAACAAATTATAGAATTCAATAAAACGCAGCCCGGAAGGATAAACATTCCGGACTGCGTTTATGCGCGTCAATCAGATTTATTTAAGCTGCGCGATGACCTCGCCGCCCATTTGCGCCGTTGACACTTTTCGGAAGCCTTCCTCAAAGATATCCGGTGTCCGGCAAGTTTCAAGAGCGCTGCCGACCGCGTTTTCTATAGCGTCCGCCGCCTCGCCGAGGCCGAAGGAGTATCTCAGCATCATCGCGGCGGAGAGAATGGTCGCCAACGGGTTGGCGACGCCTTTGCCGGCGATATCTGGCGCCGAGCCGTGAATCGGCTCATATAAGCCGAGGCTGCTTTCGGCTAAGCTCGCGGACGCCAGCATGCCGATGGAGCCGCTTAGCATCGACGCCTCGTCGGACAGAATGTCGCCGAACATATTCGACGTCACGATAACATCGAACTGCGAAGGCTTCCGGATGAGCTGCATCGCGCAGTTGTCCACATACATATGCGACAGTTCCACCTCCGGGTAGTCCTTCGCCATAGCGATAACCGTTTCCCTCCACAAGCGGGAGGATTCCAGAATATTGGCCTTGTCGACCGAACACAGCCGTCCACTGCGTTTTTTAGCCATCTCGAAGCCGACGCGGGCGATTCTTTGAATCTCCGGCACGGTATACATCTCGGTGTCGAAAGCGGCTTTTTCGCCGCCGATTTCGCGGCGGCCGCGCTCGCCGAAATAGATGCCGCCCGTCAGCTCCCGCACCACGAGGATGTCGAGGTTGTCGCCGATAATACTTTCCTTAATCGGGGAAGCCGCTTTCAGGGCTTTGAATATTTTCGCCGGGCGGAGGTTGGCGTAAAGGCCGAGCGCCGAGCGGATACCCAACAGCCCCGCTTCAGGCCGCCTGTCCCCGGGCAGGTTATCCCACTTTTCGCCGCCGACCGCGCCGAGCAAAACGCTGTCGGATTTTTTGCAGGAGTCCACGGTATCTTCGGGCAGCGGCGCGCCGGTTGCGTCGATGGCGCAACCGCCCATGAGGCGGAAGTCGTATTGAGCCGAGAAGCCGTATTTTTCCCCCGCGGCGTCGAGAACCTTTAAAGCTTCGTCGACGATCTCGGGCCCTATGCCGTCGCCTTTAAGAACGGTTATGTGATAATTTTTCATGTCAAACCTCATTTTTTATTCATTGAGCCGTCCCATCATAGCAAAGTCCGGCTTGTTTTTCAACGCTTACGGTGTTTTGACGAGCGAGCGGTTGATGGCGCAAAGAACGCCGCGGATGGACGCGTAGTTGATGTTGTGCGATATGCCGACACCGAACAGGTTTTTACCCTGCGGTGAGGTCAGATGAATGTACGAAACCGCTTTCGCGTCCGAGCCGATGGATATGGCGTGCTCGGAATAGTCAACGAATCGGTAGCCGTTGATACCGACGGTGGCTAAGGCGTTGAAAAACGCGTCGATTGGCCCGTTGCCGAGGCCGGAGATATCGACGGGCTCGGCGCCGTTGTTTTTCAGTTTCCCTTCAAAACGCACGGCCGTTTCGTCCGCGCCGCTTTCCTCAAAAAACTTGTGGGCTGTCAGCATATACGGGCCGTCGATGTCGATGTATTCTTGGCGGAACAGGTTCATCACCTCATCCGCGCTGATTTCACGGCCCACTTCGTCGCAGTACCGCTTGACTACGCGGCCAAACTCGGGGTGCATGGCTTTCGGCAGTTTATACCCGAAGGTGTTGGTCATGATAAAGGCGGCTCCGCCCTTGCCCGACTGGCTGTTGATGCGGATAACCGGCTCGTACTCCCGGCCGACATCGGCGGGATTAATGGGCAGATACGGGATTTCCCAGTATTCGCTGCGGCTGGTACGCATATACTCCTCGCCTTTGTTGATGGCATCCTGATGGGAGCCCGAAAACGCGGTAAAGACTAGCTCGCCGGCGTACGGATGTCTGGGGCCTACCTGCATTTTGGTCGTCCGTTCATACACCTCGCGGATGGCGTTGATGTCACTGAGGTCAAGGCCGGGGTCGACCGCCTGGGTAAACATATTCAGCGCGAGCGTGATAATATCGACGTTGCCCGTGCGCTCCCCGTTGCCGAACAGCGTTCCCTCTATGCGCTCGGCGCCCGCGAGCATACCGAGCTCCGCCGTGGCGACGGCCGTGCCTCTGTCGTTGTGCGGGTGCAGGCTGATGATGGTGGCGTCGCGGCCGGGCAGATTGTCACAGAAATACTCGATCAGGTCGGCAAAACAGTTCGGCGTGCTGTTTTCGACGGTGGAGGGAAGGTTTAAAATGACTTTATGGGTTTTGTCCGCCCCGAGTTCCTCGAGAACGCGGCCGCAGATCATCACCGCGTTTTCGGGCTCGGTGCCCATGAAGCTTTCGGGCGAATACTCGTAGCGTATGTTCGCGCCGCTTTTGCGCATTGCCTCGTCCCCGAGGGCTTTAATGAGTTTCGCGCCGGCGACGGCGATTTCCGTGATGCCGTCCATATCTTTTTTAAAAACGACCTTGCGCTGCAGGGCGGAAGTCGAATTGTAGAAATGGACGATGACATTCTTCGCCCCCTCGACCGCGTCGAAGGTCTTGCGTATCAGGTGCTCGCGTGCCTGCACAAGCACCTGCACGGTGACATCGTCGGGGATGTGGCCGCCGTCGATAAGCGCGCGGAGTATTTCGTATTCGGTTTCGGAGGCGGAGGGAAAACCGACCTCGATTTCCTTGACGCCGATGGCGCAAAGGGTTTTGAACATCTCCAGCTTCTCGCTGAGGTTCATCGGGTCGACAAGCGCCTGGTTGCCGTCCCGGAGGTCGACACTGCACCATACGGGCGGTTTCTCGATTTTGTTGGAAGGCCACCGGCGGCCCTTGAGCTCGATGGGCCGGAACGGTATGTACTTTTCGCAGCCTTTCATTCTTCTCTCTCCTCCTTAAAAAATAAACGCCCCTATACTAATTTGTATAGGGGCGTCGATTGCTCTGACGCGGTACCACCCTGAATTCGGCGGCAAAGCCGCCCTCTGCGGGCCTCCGACAAGGCCCCGGCCTGTAACGCGGCCTCGCGTCCCGCCCTATGATTTCAGGCGGGCGACTCCGGAATGAGTTATGCACACGGTGCGCGGCGCCGGCTTTCAGCTGCCGCCGGCTCTCTGAGGCTCGCGTCTTTCGTGTCTTGTTTCCTTCACAGTCTTTGGGTTGGGGATATTCTTTTGTATAGACATTATATGCAGGGGTTCCGGTTTTGTCAACAAATTTTTTTCGCCGGCTCTCTATTCCTTGCCGCCGAATCCCCTATGCCTCTCGACATAGTCTTTCAACTCATTAAACGATGCCAAATCCTGCTCGCGGATGTCTTTCTGCATTTCCGGCGGCAGGGAGTGAAAATACTCATAACTTGTCATATCCTGGTCAAGGAGCTCCGACAGGCTCGAAAACGGATTAAACAGGCAAACCACTCCTTTTTACCCTTAGGTTGCCCAAATACTCCGTACTCTATGACATTAAAATACCCTGCCAAGCCACCGGGCTGTCTGCAGTTTCGGAAAATACTCAAAACACCAATGCTCGGAATAAGCGATTTATTATTAATCTGCTGCTTGTGCAGCGGTCGAAACGACCGTGTTCACTTGGTTGATATGTTCAACGATAAAGCGTTGCATCTCCGGGCTGTAAACATTTTTCTTAAAGTTTCTGCCGTCGGACGTCGCAACATCAATTGTCGCAATGCCCGCCGCCGTGCCTTTCGGTGAGGCAACCCGCATTTTTCTGTCATGCGCGGTTATCTCGGTTAAGTACCCTTGGGCAACAAGCCAGTCATTGATTTTCACCCCGCTGACACCGGTCATGATCTTTGTGTTGACTGCGGCGTTGATCCGCTTGGCAAAATCATTGATGCCGAGCGGTTCCGGCGATATGGAAACCCGGGCTTTTTGCTCTTCGGTCATCTCGAATTTCGCTTTGTCTTCGGCGCAGGTTATGACTTCTCCGCCGTTTTGTATGACCCTTTCCAAAACCTCGGCCACATAGAAAAAACAGCGTGACAATTGGATGTTGTTGAGCGCCGTATCCTCGGGTAACTCGGTGTCACTCAACGGGTCAACGCCGTTGGCCAGTTTCACGATATAGGATTTTGCCCTCTGCATTTTTTCGAGTTCTGTCAATGTTTGTCTCTCCTTGTTTGTTTAATCGGGCCGGAACGGCCGGGACCGTTCCCTGCGTTCTCAGGGGTCCGTTACCTCCCCGGTCAAAACATATTGCTTATAGGCGTCGTGATACGCCTGCTTGCCCATGTCCGGGGAATAATAATGCGAATAGGCGAAAGTCACGTGGTTTTCCACATATTTGGAAGCGATTTTCATCTGCGTGACAAACCGCGACAGCGGCGCGCTCGACCAGTCGGTCTGGGTGAAATTCTCGTTGTTCGCCCAAAAGCGAAGCCCCGGCTTGGTATCGACGGCGTCCTTGACAGCGGAGTAGTATTGATCGAGCTGTTCGAGTTTGATGAAGCCCGCGCCGACGGAATCCTGGCAGCAAAAAATATCGCCCTCGCGGAAATTTGTCATGGTGAACACCGCCGACCAGGAGGCCCGCGTTTGGGCGGGCGAAATGCCCGCGTTGAGGAATGGGGAAAGCATCAGCGGCATCGACTTGTCAAGCCCAGTCAAATAATCGAGGTTGATGTTCAGCATATCCGCGCAGCGGGTTTCATAGGGAAAAAGCGAGTTTGAAAACTCCCACACAAAATACCAGCCGTAAAACGCGTTCGGGTATTTTTCTTTGTAGAGGCCGTAGAGTTCTTCCGCTATTTCGTTGCCGAGATTCGCCTGCATGGTGTACCACGGTTTGCTTTTGACGAATTCGCTCCACCATTCGTCCGAGCAGTTGAGGCCGAGAAACACCTTCATCCCGCGCTGTTCGGCGTTGGCCAGGCAGTTCTCGACAAGCGCCTCGCCGCTCGCGTCATAGGAATCCGCCGGGTTTCGGGATGCGAGGGCGGACGGGTAATAGGCATACTCAAACCGGCCGTAGGGGGTGGACGCCGTGGATTGTAAGATTACGGTGTCAATACCCGCCTCGAGCAGGCAGTCGAAGTGCCTGCCGATGGCGCCGGTATCGAAGTTTTTAAAAGCCCAGCCCTGCATAAAGGTACCCGTTACGACCGGGCGCGCCGCCTCCGGCGGGGTTTGCTTGAACAAGGAGCCGAAAAAACTTGACAAGACGGCCGCGGCCGCCAAAAAAACGCCGAGTATTTTTTGAAATATCGCCGGCAGCATAGCACGCATCCCTTTCTGCTTTTTCTCGTTTTATAATTGTATCACACCCGCCGCGGCCATTCAACACATCCCAAAAAGGCAACTTCAACAAAATACACAAACAAACGCCGCACATTCTCACAATGTTTTGATGAATATAGTCAAAAACCGCTTGTAATGGAGACCGTAGTTTGCTATAATCTTCCTATAAGAATAGGAATTTCTAATGAAAGGCGGCCCCCTTTGAGCGGACACGATGTCCCGGTCTATCTGTTTCATGCCGGGAACAATTATAAAGCCTATGAGTTTTTGGGTTCTCACCGCCTGCCGGATTCGTCGGTTGTTTTTCGCGTATGGGCGCCTCACGCCGCGCGTGTTACCGTTACGGGGGATTTTAACGCGTGGAATACGGAAAAGAACCCGATGCGAAAGATCAGCGGCGGGGGCGTTTGGGAGGGTTTTGTCAAGGGCTTCCGCCGGTTTGACAATTACAAATACTGCGTCACCGACGCCAAAGGCCGGAAACGCCTCAAAAGCGACCCTTACGGCTTTCACGCCGAGACCCGGCCGGGAACAGCCACAAAGTTCTATGAACTCGACGGTTACGCCTGGGGCGATGCGGAGTGGCTTGAGAAGCGAAAATCGGCCGTGCTATATGCCTCGCCGGTCAATGTCTATGAGGTTCACGCCGGCTCTTGGCGGCGGTACGCCGACGGAAAGGTGCTTTCCTACCGCGCGCTGGCCGAGCAGCTTATCCCTTATGTGAAAGAAATGCACTACACGCACATCGAGCTAATGCCATTGGGGGAATACCCGTTCGACGGCTCCTGGGGCTACCAGGCGACGGGGTATTTCGCGCCGACCTCCCGCTACGGCGAGCCGAAGGATTTTATGTTTTTTGTCGATGAGTGCCACCGGAACGGCATCGGCGTCATCCTCGACTGGGTGCCCGCGCATTTCACCAAAGACGCGCACGGCCTCGCGGAATTTGACGGGGAGGCCTGCTACGAATACGCCGACGCGCTCAAGGGCGAGCACCGGCAGTGGGGCACCAAAGTGTTTGACTACGGCCGCAACGAGGTGCGCAGCTTCCTGATTTCCAACGCTTGCTTCTGGTTTGAAAAGTACCACATCGACGGGTTGCGGGTGGACGCGGTCGCCTCGATGCTGTACCTCGACTACGGACGCGAAAAGGGCGGCTGGAGGCCGAACGCCGACGGCGGCAATGAAAATCTTGAAGCGGCGGAGTTTTTACAAAAACTCAACGAAGCGGTATTCGGGCAATTCCCGGGCGTGATGATGGTCGCCGAGGAGAGCACCGCCTGGCCGAAAGTAACCTGGCCGGTTTACGAGGGGGGCCTCGGCTTTAACTTCAAATGGAACATGGGCTGGATGAACGACAGCCTGCGGTACATTTCGCTTGACGGCCTTTCGAGAAAGTACAACCACAATTGTTTGACCTTTTCGTTTTTCTACGCGTTTTCCGAAAACTTTATCCTCCCGGTTTCCCACGACGAGGTGGTTCACGGCAAGCGGTCTCTGATTGACAAAATGCCGGGCTCCTACGAGGAGAAATTCGCCGGCATGCGGGTATTCCTCGCTTATATGACCGCCCACCCCGGCAAGAAGCTTTTGTTCATGGGGCAGGAATTCGGCCAGTTTATCGAGTGGAATTTTGAGAAGGAACTCGACTGGCTGCTGCTGAGTTACGAAAGCCACCGCCTCCTCAAAGACTACACCGCCGCGCTCAATCGTTTCTATATCGAAACGCCGGCGCTGTGGCAAATTGACGATTCCTGGGAGGGCTTCGAGTGGGTCAGCGGCGACGACGCCGACAATTCGGTCATCGCCTTCCTGCGCCGTGATAAAAGCGGCGAAGAAATCATCGCCGTGTTGAACTTTACCTCCGTCCGGCGCGCCAAATACGCCATCGGCGTGCCGCGCGAGGGTAGGTACGAGGTCCTGTTCAACTCCGATCTCGCCGAGTTCGGGGGCTCGGGCTCAGGCACAACCCGTGCCGTCCATTCAAAACCGATCCCCTTTCATGGCCGCGAAAACAGCATCGAGCTTGACCTTGCCGGACTTTCCGTATTGTTTCTTAAGCACAGCGAAGAAAAAAAGCGCGTGAAGAAGCCCGTATAGACCAATAAAGCCGCGGTCGCGGCGGAATGGAGATAGCCATGCCTCAAAAAAAAGAGTGTATCGCGATGCTGCTCGCCGGCGGGCAGGGAAGCCGCCTGGGTGTGCTGACGAAAAACATCGCCAAACCGGCCGTACCATACGGCGGCAAATACCGGATCATCGACTTCCCTCTTTCCAACTGCGTCAACTCCGGCATTTACACCGTCGGGGTTCTCACGCAGTACCAGCCGCTTGAGCTCAACGACTACATCGGCAACGGCCAGCCCTGGGACCTTGACCGCATGAGCGGCGGGGTGCATATTCTCTCGCCTTACCAGCAGATTAACGCGACGGAATGGTACAAGGGCACCGCGAACGCCATCTACCAAAACATCAATTTCATTGACCGGTACGACCCGGAATACGTATTGATTTTATCGGGCGACCACATATACAAAATGGATTATTCGAAAATGCTCGCTTATCATAAGGAAAAGCAGGCCGACTGCACCATCGCGACGCTCGAGGTGCCCTGGGAAGAGGCCTCGCGATTCGGGCTGATGATCTTGAACGAGTACGGCTCCATTGCCGAGTTTGAGGAAAAACCGGAGAACCCGCGCAGCAATAAGGCCTCGATGGGCGTTTATACCTTCACATGGAACAAGCTGCGGCAATACCTCCTCGAGGACGAGCGCGACCGCAACTCGAGCAACGATTTCGGCAAAGACCTGATTCCGCGGATGCACATGAGAAAGGAGCGGTTGTTCGGTTACCCGTTCGACGGCTATTGGAAGGACGTCGGAACTATTGACAGCCTGTGGGAGGCCAACCTTGATCTGCTCAACCCGAAGGTGAACCTTAACTTAAACGACGAATCCTGGCGGGTATTCTCGCACGGGCCCGAGGCGCCTCCACATTACATTTCCGCGGACGCGAAGGTGCAGAACTCCCTGGTGTCGGAGGGTTGCCTTGTTGAGGGCACGGTGGATTTCTCGGTGCTGTTCCCGAATGTGAAAGTGGAAAAGGGCGCCGTCATTCGCGACTCCATCGTTATGCCCAACACGGTCATCAAGACCGGAGCGGTCGTCCAATACGCCATCGTCGCCGAAAACGCCGCCGTGGAAGAAAACGCGGTCATCGGGGAACGCCCCGAGGATATGAAGAACCTCGAGGAATGGGGCGTAGCCGTCGTGGGGCCCGGCGTGACGGTTGGGCGGGGCGCGAAAGTTCCCCCCATGGCGATGATTGACAACGATATAAAGGGGGAAGACCGGTGAGAGGCAACAATATTTTAGGCTTGATCTATTCCAACGCTTACGACTCCGCTTTGCATGAACTGACCAACCTGCGCACCATGGGCTCTGTACCGTTCTGCGGCCGCTACCGGCTCATCGATTTCGCTCTTTCGAACATGGTTAACAGCGGCATTCAGAAAGTAGGCGTCATAACCAAGAGCAACTACCGTTCCCTTATGGATCATTTGGGCACCGGCAAACCATGGGACCTTTCGCGAAAACGCGAGGGGCTCTTCATCCTGCCGCCGTTTTCAAGCGCCTCGTCGGGCGGCGTATACCGTTGCCGCATTGAGGCCATTCAGGGCAGCCTCGGCTTTCTCGCGCGCTCGAACGAGGAATATGTCGTCATGTGCGACTGCAATGTAGTTTGCAACCTGGATTTTGAAAAACTGTATGCCGCGCACGATAAAACGGGGGCGGATATCACCATCGCCTACAAACGCGGGACCGTGCCGAACCTCGACGATGTCATGGCGTTCACCATGGACGAAAGCGGTCGGATAACCGAGGCGGCGCTCAACCGGAATACGCAAAAAGACACGGACTATTCGCTGAACATTTTTGTGATGAGAAAGTCTCTGCTTGAGAGGCTGATTGCCGAAGCGTCAAGCCTGCACATGAACGATTTTGAAAGGGACATCGTCCAGAGGAACATCGGCAATTTGAAAATATTCGGTTATGAAACCACCGGCTACGCCGGAACCCTCGACTGCCTGCAAAGCTATTACGATATCAGTATGGAGCTGCTCGACGGTCGCAACCGCGGCGCGCTGTTCGCGCCGGAAAGGCCCGTTTACACCAAGACGAGGGACGATATGCCGGTGATATACGGCTTGGGCTCGCAAGCGCGCAATTCGCTGGTGGCCGACGGCTGTGTCATCGACGGCGAGGCGGAAAACTGCATATTGTTCCGCGGGGTTCGCGTCGGCAAAGGCGCGAAAGTGAAGAATTCGATCATTATGCAGGACACATTCATCGGAGACGGCGCGGAACTCAACTGTGTCATCACCGATAAAGGTGCGGTCATCAAACCGCGCAAAACGCTGATGGGAGCGCCGAACTTTCCGGTTTTCGTCGGCAAAGGGATTGTCATATAGAGAAAGGATCGTATTATGAAAGTGCTTTACGCGGTCAGCGAAGCGCTGCCGTTCATCGCGACGGGCGGTTTGGGGGATGTGGCCGGTTCTTTGCCGCAAGCCTTGCGCAAGAGGCTTGTCGGTTGCCGTATAGTACTTCCCCTTTACAGTAAGATTGATAAAGATCTGCTTGCGGATATGAAATTCATCACACACATCTCGGTGCCCGTCGCCTGGCGCCGGCAGTACTGCGGGATTTATGAGGCGAGAAGCGGCGGGGTGATTTACTATCTGCTCGACAACCAATACTATTTCAAACGCGATGAAATCTACGGCCACTACGACGACGCCGAGCGTTTCGCGTTTTTTTCCCGCGCGGTTTTGGAAATTATCCCCCATATCGGTTACAAGCCCGACATCATTCATTGCAACGATTGGCAGACGGCTCTGATCCCGGTCTACCGTTCGGTCTTATACGCCAATCGAGAGGAATATAAAGACATAAAGACGGTGCTGACTATTCATAATATACAATACCAGGGCATTTACGGCCGGGAACTGCTCAGCGAGGTCCTCGGTATACCCGAATCCCATGCCTCCCTTCTGCAATATAACAACGCGGTGAACCTGATGAAGGGCGGCATCGAATGCGCCGACAGGGTTACGACGGTCAGCCCGACTTACGCCAAGGAAATTCTCGACCCCTGGTACAGCCACGGCCTTGACTCGATTCTGAGCCTTCGCTCCGGCAAACTGACCGGCATTCTAAACGGCATCGATGTCGAAGGGTATAACCCGGAGACCGACAAGGATATTCCGTTTCGCTACTCGGCGGTTCAACCGCAAGGGAAGGCCGGGAACAAGGCCGCGCTGCAGGAACGTTTCGCCTTGCCCGCCGACGCGAACGCGCCCCTCATCGGCATTGTATCACGCCTGGTATCCCATAAAGGCTTTGACCTGGTCAAAGCGGTTCTCAACGAGCTGATGAACACATCGGACGTTCAACTGGTTGTTTTGGGCACGGGCGATTGGGAGTACGAAAGCTTCTTCAAGGAAATCGCCGCGAAATACCCCGGGCGTATCGGCCTTCATCTCGGTTTTGTGCCGGCGCTGGCCAGGCAGATTTATGCCGGCTGCGACATTTTCCTGATGCCTTCCAAAAGCGAACCCTGCGGGCTTTCACAGATGCTGGCGCTTCGTTACGGCGCGATACCGGTCGTTCGCGAAACGGGCGGCCTCAAAGACAGTATCAAAGACAGCGGCGACGGCAAGGGCAACGGGTTTACCTTTAAGAGCTACAACGCCGCCGATATGCTGCGCGCTATCCGGCGGGCGCTCGAGGGGTACCGTGACAAGGAGGGCTGGGCGCTGCTCATCAGACGCGCGCTCGAGTGCGACAACAGCTGGGGCAACTCGGCAAGAAAATATATGAAACTATTCAAGGATTTGATGAAATGATTTATGTAACCGCTGACTTGCACGGCAATCGGGAAGGCTTTTTGAATCTCATTGAGAAAACCGGCTTGAATAACGCCGACACGATGTATGTCCTCGGCGACGTCATCGACAGAGGCAGCGACTCCATGGGGCTCTTGCTTGACATGGCCTGCCGCTCAAACGTCATCCCCCTTCTTGGCAACCATGATTATATCGGCTGCGCCATACTTTCGCAGCTCCTTGACGCCGAGCCCGGCGACAGCGCTAAGGATTACCTGGACGGCACAGCCAAAAAGCTGTTTGGCTGGTGGATGGAGAACGGCGGCGACAAAAGTCTCGCGGAGTTTTTAACCCTTGATACGGACAACCGCGAAGCGGTTCTTGACTACCTCGGTGAGTTCACGCTTGTTGAAGAGGTTGAAGCGGGAGGGCTCAAGTATGTGCTTGTTCACGCCGGGCTTTTAAATTTCTCGCCGGACCGTGAGCTCGATAATTACGATTTGAACGAAGTTCTTTTCGAAAGGCCCGACTATTCCAAGGTGTATTTCGAGGACAAAATTCTCGTGACCGGCCACACGCCGACCGTCTGGATAGACCCGGCTTGTGAAGGCAGCGTTTACCGGCGGTTCAACCATTTGGCACTCGACCTGAGTTTTGAGAACAAAATCGCCGCCGTCCGGTTGGACGACGGCGCCGAGTTTTACTGTTGAATCAGCCTCTGATGTAGTGTTCGAGAATCGGAAGGCTGTCGGCAAGCTGTTCACAGAAAAATCTTTCTACCTCCCTGACGAGTGTTTTTACACACAAAGGGGGCTTGGTTGCCTCGGCGGCGCCCGTGAGCGTTTCGGCGTTTAGGATTAATGCGGATAGACCCGCCAGCGCTTCCCAATATACTTCGTTCTCGAAAGGTGTGTTCTCCCCAATCCAGCTATAGGGGATTTCACCGGATTTCACACCGACCAGAAGGATTCTGTAAAGGTTCATGGCAAAGAACCTGTCAAAAATATCGCCGTATTTCGGGCTGTGGCCGTGCAGATTATCCCGAACAGCCGTGAACGCGCGCACCAGAGTCATGGCGGTCAGTGTATTGTCGTCCGGAAGATCCCCGGAGCTTTCCTTCAACCCGTGCCTGCTCGCGCTCCTTCCCAACAGATAATCACAGGTCACGCCGTAATACTCCGAGGCTTTGACCACAAACGCGAGCCCGCATTCCCGGATTCCCTTTTCATAATGGGAAAGAAGAGCCTGTGATATCCCCAAGCCGGCCGCCGCTTCTTTCTGGCTTTGGCCGAGGCCTTTCCGCAGTTCGGTCATTCTTGAAGAAAAACTGTCGTCCAAATCGCGCACCCCTATTTATACAGATTGTATATTGAATTATATAACCGGGCAACCGGTTTTGTATATGTCAAAAATCAACAAACTTCCGTACAACTATTTGGAGATTTCATGAAATCGTATCTGGTTCACCTCATTCGCAACGGCTCGACAAAGGCGAATTCGGAGTCGAGATACATCGGTCATACCGACGAGCCGCTGTCCCCCGAAGGGCGCGCGGCGCTTGAAAAACTGGCGGCCGGCAACGGTTATCCCGTGGCCGACGCGCTGTTGAGCAGCCCTCTGTCGAGATGCGTCGAAACCGCCCGCATCTTGTATCCGCAGATGAGCCCTTTGGTAATCAACGGGCTGATTGAATACAATTTCGGCGAATTTGAAGGCAAAACAGCCGGCGAACTTGCGGATCATCCCCTCTTCCCGGACTGGCTCGCGGGCAAAAAGGATGTCGTCCCGCCGTTTGGCGAAAGCAACGAGGAATTCGCGGCGAGGGTCTGCGGCAATTTCACATCCATTGTCAACGGCTTGATAACAACCGGAACCCGAAGCGCCGTCATTGTCACGCACGGCGGCGTCATCATGGCTGTCCTCGCCGCGTTCGGCCTTCCGGAGTTGCCGATGCACGAATGGCTCTCTCCGGCCGGCGGCGGCTATACGGCCCGTATTTTCCCCTCTTTGTGGATGAGAGGAAAGAAATTTGAGGTCGCCGGCGAAATACCTGCCCTTGGGAAATAAACTTGAAAAAAGCGGAATATAGTATATAATATATATGCGATCAATTTGCCATCACCCTTCGGGGTGAGACGGTAACCGGCCCGGGTTAACTTGGTCTAAGAACTAAGGAGGGATCAACATGCAAAACAAAGTCTATCCGCCCCACAAATCCTCGCTCGGTGATGTGGACGCCAATTACATCGCGGTGGCGTGCTACGCAGCCTCGGTTGTCCTCAGCATGATTCCGGTCCTGAAGTACATCGCTTGGCTGGCTCCGCTCGTCATCTACTTCTTGGAGAAGAAAAGCCTGCTTGTCAAGTTCCATGCCGTCCAGGCGTTGATTCTGAACGCTATCGGCGCCGTTCTTTCTCTCATCGCGTTCATTGTCGGAAAAATCATCGTCCGTTCCCTGACACCGGACAATACTCTTGACTACTATTTGACCGGGGAATACGGCAAAGATTGGCGAAGGGCCGCGGCAGCGACCAGCGTATTCGCGGCCATTGCCTGGATTATCGCCGTGGGACTGGGAATCCTTCAGGTGTTGTCCGCGTTAAAGGCTTACAAGTACTCCGACTACAAGCTTCCCGTCATCGGCGGTATCGCCGACAAAGTGACCGAAAAACTCAGCCAAGTCAATTTCGGCGGCACGAACGACGCCGCTTCTCCTCCGCCCCCTTATACTCCTCCCGAGCCCTACACTCCTCCGGCTCCCGGCCCTTATACGCCGCCCGCCCGGCCAAAGTTTGACACGCAGACAGGGCTTCCCCTAACCGGCCCGGAAGACGGCAATGCCGGCGGCGAAGAGCAGCCGTAAACGCTTTATACGGCAAGACTCAACTACACGGCCGCCGCACAAAAACCCGGCGGCCGTACAAACAGGCAGCATTATGATGAAATATTTTATTCTGACGATTTTTATTCTTATTCTATCCGTTGCTTTCGCCGCCTGCTCGGGCACGGGCGAAGACAATAAAACGAGCACCGGCACAACGGGCGCCGTATCAACGACCGCGGCCGCGACGGTTACCGCTAAACCGGAAAAGGTTCCCGAAAACCGGATTCTCGCCGCGTTTCAACGGGCAGGGATAAAAGACTGGAACGGAAAATACGACTTCGACGCGAAACAAAAGGAAGCGGTCGAGGAGTATTTTAAAAAGGAGAATATCGCCGTTGAGTTCCGCAAAGACGGCGTATATATGACAGGCCGTTACGGGAACACCGTCGTCGGGGGCGAGTGGCCGGTCACCGGTCTAATAGCGAAAATACCCAAAGCGGATTTCGGCGGTATCATCAACAGCAGCGAGTTTGAAAAGAGCGCCGTCGTTTCATTAAAAAACGTCACTAAAAAAAATTATTCGGACTATGTGGGAAAACTGAAAGGCGCCGGATTCAGTAAAAACGCCAAAGAGGTTGACGCGAACGGGAACATGACATTCACGGCCGATAACACGCGCGGAGCCAAGGTCCAGTTTTCGTTCACAGAAAAAAACGGTGTAGCCATCGTCACAATCACCATTCAATAAGGTTTATCCGCCCGACGCCGGTGACAGCAGCCAAACCTCGTCACCGGCGTTGAGTTTTTGTTTTTTGGATTTGCAGCGAAGCCCGTTAATATAAACCAGAGCGTCGTCAAAACCGATGGCCAGTTCCGTCTCGATAAGTTCGTTGACTTTAGGAAACAACTCCGCTACCGTCGCCGCGTCGACGGCAGCCGTATCGATTTTTGAATCGAGCCGCAAAACACCGAAACACTTCACGCTGACTTCAGCCATCGGACAATCCCTCCCCGTTTAATATGGCCGCGGGGTAACCGGAAATGCCCAGGGAGCGCAGTTTTGATTTTTTGGGGACGCCGTCTTTCCAACCCCGTATTCGGTAATAGCTTTTCAGCATCTTGTCAAGCGGCACTTTCGATTTCTTATTTCCCTCAATCTGCTCTTCCCCGGTCAGCCTCGCGGGCAGAGTGTCCGCGTGAGCCTCCTGCCCCAGAATATTGTTGCAGTGCCTTTCCAGATTGTAGCCGTATTCGCCGATTTTAATCATTTTTCCGATATTCATTTTCATTCCGGTCGCGTGTTGGACCGCGTACGGGTACAGTATGATCGGCAGGTTTATGCTCGCGATGCCGGGGTAACGGTCAAGCAGGCCTATGACAGGCCCGAGGGCGATGAAGCCCTTATTGACCACTTTGGCCAGCAGGCTGTTCGGCTTGTTGACGACCGGCGCGGGCATGACCGTGTAGGATGTGAACAGGCAGCTGCCCGCGGCGGAAATAGCCTCCATAAGATTCTGAAAGAATATGCTTATTGCCGCTTTTCCGAACGGCGTATACTGGTTGACATTGAGCCCAAGCCCTTCCAAAACGACCATATATCCGGCGTTGAGATGGCAGCCGCCGCGGTTGGAGGTGGCGTAGCCCAAGCCCTGCCCGACGGCGCCTCTGGGTTCATAGGCGGCAAGCTCCATGCCTTTGGCATGGATGGCAAACTCTTTGCCGCCAAACCGTTCGCTCATGCGTTTCGTGCCGTCGGCGAGAATGTCACCGATGCCCCGCCGGTTCGCGATGTCTTCGAATATCGCCGAAATGTTATCGATTTTACCGAACTCGAGCGGATTTTCCCACAGGCCTTTTTCGTTGAGCTCCATGGCGAACGCGAGGGTTCCCGCCGTCGAGATGGTGTCCATCCCCAGCTCGTCAAGCTCGTAGTTCCAGCGGATAACACTCTCGATGTCGTCGTTCATCAGGTTCGGCCCTAAAAGGCCCAGGGTCTCAAGCTCCGGCCCTTTGACGACTTTTCCGTCCACTTTGACCCGCCGGGTGCATTGAATGACGCAGCTGACGCAACCCGAATTTTTGACCAGATGCTTCTCGGCGAGTTCCTCGCCCGATACCTTTTCAAAACCCTCGAAGCGCCCTTTGCCGAAATTCTTGGTGGCTAAAATATGGTGCGCGTGCATCGGCGAAATCAGCCCGGCTGTGCCGAGGCGCGGCAGCTGTTTGCCCGTCAGCGGGTGTTTTTTGAGCTGCTCCACCCACTTTTTGTTGGTTTCCTTGAGTTTTTCCCGGTCGGCCACTTCGTTCTGCCTGGTTCCGGCGGCGGTGACAGCCTTCAGGTTTTTGTCGCCGAACACGGCGCCGACGCCTCCGCGCCCCGCCGTTCTCTCTCCGCTGAACACGCAGGCGTAAAGGACTTTGTTTTCGCCCGCCGGACCGATGACCATTTTGCCCGCTTTCGGCGGCAATTGTTCCTGCGCCGGCGTGACATGCAGGCCCCACAGGTTCGACGCGTCCTTGAACTCGACGATGTCGTCGTTGATCTCGACATGGGTCGGCTTTTTCGCTTTGCCGGTGATAATCAGGGCGTCATAGCCCGCTTTTTTCAGCATCATCCCGAAGCTGCCGCCGCAGTTGGAGGAGGTTATGATGTTTGTCAACGGGGAAATCGTCGATATGTTGAACCGCGAGGAACTCGGGCAGCCGCAACCCGTAATCGGGCCCGTGGTCACAACGAGCCAATTGTCTTCGTCGAAGGCTTTCATGCCGGGTTTGATGTGGCGGTATAAAATATCGGCGGCCATGATTTTTCCGCCTAGGGTCCGTTCCCTGTCCGCGTCGCTCCAGGGGAATTCCTCAACGGCTTCGGCACTCAAATCGACTTTCAACACTTTGCCGGCATACCCTTTGTATTTGGCCATTCAACCGTCTCCTTTCGAAAAAACCAACCGCCTTCGGCGTCCTTGACAACATTCCTATTCCATAATACAATATTCTAAATTTATCCGCTCATTCCGCCGCGCAGTTGATGACTTTGTTTTGTATCAGTGCAACCGCGTGCTCCAAGACAGGCATTACTGTTTCCAGGTTTTCGCGGACGGCTTTCGGGCTGCCGGGAAGGTTGATAATCAGCGTTTCTCCCCGGACACCCGCGACGGCCCGTGAGAGCATGGCGCGGTCCGTTATAGTGAGGCTCTTTTGCCTCATGGCCTCGGGAATGCCGGGAATGAGCCGGTCGACGACTTGTATGGTTGCCTCGGGGGTGATATCCCTCGGCGCGAGGCCCGTGCCGCCGGTTGTGAACACAACATCGGCGAGTTGCGTGTCGCAAACGCGGACAAGTTCGAGGGATATGGTTTCAAGCTCGTCGGGCAGGCATTTGTACAGCACGGTTTCGCCTATATTCTTAAGCATATCGGTAATCAGCGGGCCGCTTTTATCCTCCCGCTCGCCGGAAAAACTCCGGTCGCTGATACATAAAATGGCTATTTTCATCGGTTCGCCCCCAACAGGACGGAGAATCCGTCCCTATGGAATTGTAACACTTTTTTTGAAAATTGACAACGGCTTTCGTTTTTGGTTTTGACGCGACGCGTTGAAATATAATTCTGAAATCCGATTTTTATCGCCTAAGGCAAACGCTACGGCGGTAAAAACGAGCCGAAATCTATTCATCGGCTAAGGGTCGGGTGGGGAAACGCCCCGGCCTTCCGTGTTTGAAAAGGAGAAAGAATTATGAAAAAAAGAACCCTTTGCGCCGTTTTTGCCCTGTTGCTCGCGTTTGGCTTTCTCGCCGGATGCAACAGCGGCGGCTCAAACGAAACCACCGCGGCGCCGACGACAGCCGCACCGACCACGGCCGCTCCCGCGGACCCCGTCATCCGCTGTTCGACCACCACCTCGGTGAACGACTCGGGCTTGATGGGGTATCTGGAACCGCTGTTTGAGGCCGAAACGGGTTACGACCTGCAGATTACCTCCAACGGTTCGGGCGCCGCGATCGCTCTTGGCCGGTCGGGTGACGCCGATGTGCTGCTCGTCCATTCCAAGGATGACGAAGAGAAATTCGTCAGCGAGGGCTACGGCGTCGAGCGCATTCCCTTCATGTTCAATTTCTTCGTCATCGCCGGCCCGGCCGATGACCCGGCGGCCGCAGCGGGCAGCGCGAACGCAGCCGAAGCGTTCAAGAAAATCGCCGACGGCAAAAACACCTTCGTTTCCCGCGGGGACGACAGCGGCACTCATAAGAAAGAGCTGAAAATATGGAAGGCCGCGGCGCTCACCCCCGACGCCGCCAAGGACACCTGGTACCTATCCGCCGGCAAGGGCATGGGCGACTGTTTGACGATGGCGAATGAACAAAGCGCTTATATTTTGACCGATAAAGGCACATTCCTGTCGATGAAGGACAAGCTGGACATTAAAATTCTGCTTGCCGAAAGCGACGATATGAAGAACACCTACTCCCTGATTGCGTGCAGCACAGCGAAAAACCCCGATGTCAACGCCGAGGGAGCGCAAGCTTTTATCGACTGGATGACCAAACAGGAGACTCTTGACAAAATCGCCGAATACGGTAAAACCCAATACGGCGAGGCGCTGTTCTCTGTGATGAAATAATCAAAGGCGGGGGGATACGCGCCGGAAGGCCTGTCCCCCCGTTTTTCCCGGGTGAGATATGGAAGCGTTCAGAGAAGCTTTTCGTCTCATTGTTACACTTAACGATGAGCTGATGCATATACTCGGCGTGACTTTGAAGATGTCGTTCGCGAGCGTTTTGCTTTCGTGCCTGGCCGGCGTCCCGATGGGCGTCCGCCTGGGGGCCGGAAAATTCCGGGGCAGATCGCTTGTCATGAGAATTCTTTACACGCTCATGGGCATGCCGCCGGTGGTGGCGGGCCTTATCGTGTTTTTGCTGCTGTCACGCAGAGGTCCGCTCGGGTCGCTCGAACTTCTGTTCAGCGTGCCCGCCATGGTCATAGCGCAGGTCGTTCTGATTACCCCCATCGTCACCGGCCTGACCGCTTCGGTCGTCGCTATTAACGCGCCCGCCCTGCTCGAGACCGCGAACGGGCTGCGCCTGCCCCGCCTGACCAAGTTGAGGCTGCTCGTAACCGAGAACAGAACGCCCCTCGTGTCGGTGGTTTTGGCCGGCTTCGGCAGGGCTATCGCCGAGGTGGGGGCCGTGAATTTGGTCGGCGGGAATATCCAATTTAAGACGCGTGTCATGACCACGGCGATCATGCTCGAAACAAGCAAGGGGCATTTTGAGTTTGCCATCGCGCTCGGCGCCATTCTGATTCTCATCGCTTTTATCATTAACATCGCCGCGTCTTTTTTCAGGGGGGACAGCCATGATTACGGTTGATTCCCTGAAAAAACACGCGGGCGGCAGGCTGATACTGAACATTCCCCGCCTGGCAATCAACAAGGGGGAACGCGTCGCCCTTATCGGCGCCAACGGCAGCGGGAAATCCACGCTGCTGAAAATCCTCGCGGGTGTTGTGAAACCCGACGAAGGCACGACGACCTTTGAAGGCTTCGATTCCCCGCCGTATTATATGCCGCAGCGCAGCTACGGCTTTGCCATGAGCGTATTTAAAAACATCCTGCTTTCGCTCGGGCCCGGGTTTAGCGCCGCGGAAAAGCGCGAAGCGGTCGAAGCGGCGCTGAAACAATTCGGGCTCGAACACCTCGCCAAAAAGCGCGGCGACAGGCTCTCCGGAGGGGAAACGCAGCGGCTCGCTCTCGCGCGGCTGTTCATCACGCCGAAAAGCGTTATGCTGCTTGACGAGCCGTCAAGCGCGGCGGATATCTACGGCACACAACTCATCGAGAAGGCCATCCTCGGCTACTGCGCCGAAAACAACACGACTCTGGTCATGGCCACCCATTCGCCGCGGCAGGCTTTACACATCGCGGACAGGCTGATTTTGCTGCGCGACGGCGAAATCGCGGAGGACACCACGCCGGAAGAACTCGTCCGCAACCCCCAATCGGAATGGGGCAAACTGTTTATGGAAAACTGGAAAGTTTGACCCCTCAGTCACCTGCGGTGACAGCTCCCCTTTCGAAGGGGAGCCAAGGTCTTTCTTGCCTCCCCTTGGTAAGGGGAGGTGGCTGCAAAGCAGCCGGAGAGGTCGTTTGGGACGGAAGCAAACCCCCTCCCAAGAAACAATAATCTCGATCGAAACGAGGATATATCTTGTTACAGGTTGTCCCTTTTAATGAAGCGCTGGCTCTTTGTAAACTTGAATTCGGAAATAACCGCACCGGCCCCGAAGAGGTTGAACTCCATAACGCTTTGGGCCGGGTGCTTTATGCCGACTTAGCGGCCGGCGAATTTGTTCCCGGCTTCGACCGCTCCACGGTCGACGGCCTCGCCGTCCGCGCGGCGGACACCTTCGGCTGTTCGGACACCATGCCCGCCATGCTCGCTTACAAAGGCGAAATCCCCATGGGCGCGGCATGCGCGGCCGGTATCGGGCCGGGGGAATGCATGGGCGTTTCGACCGGAGGGATGCTGCCCGTCGGAGCGGACGCGGCGGTCATGGTCGAGCACACGGAGGATTACGGCGACGGCTTCCGCTATGCCCTCAAGCCCGTGAGCCCCGGGGAAAACACCGTGCGTAAAGGCGACGATGTGTCGCCCGGCAAAATCGTTTTAAAGCGCTCCGCGCTCATCTCGTCAAAAGAAACCGGTGCCCTGGCCTCTCTCGGGTTTACCGCGGTCACGGTTTTCCAAAAAACCGTCGCGGGCATTCTTTCGACAGGCGACGAGCTCGTTCCCATTGATGAAAAGCCCGCCGGCGGGCAGGTCCGCGATGTCAACGCGCATTTGCTGGCGGCGGCCGTCCGGGAAGCCGGCGGAAAGCCGCTTGCTTTGGGCATCGTCGGGGATGACGAGGCTGCCCTGGCCGGCGCGATGAAGGACGCCTTGTCAAAGTGCGACATGCTGCTGATTTCCGGCGGCTCCTCGGCCGGGGAAAAGGATTTGACCGCCCGCGTCATCGCCTCGCAAGGCCGGCTGCTCCTGCACGGCCTCGCGATGAAACCCGGCAAGCCGACCATTCTCGGCGAAATCGGCGGTAAACCCGTTTTTGGTTTGCCCGGCCACCCCGTCGCCGCGTTTTTTGTGTTCCACCTGCTCGTGAGGCCGCTGATTTGCTCCTATAATCAATCACGCCCCGTTGTCATGACAAAACAGGGCGTGCTCTCCGTCAACATTCCCTCGAACCACGGGCGGGAGGAAATCGTCCCGGTAAAGCTCTTGAAAAGCGGGGCAGATGAACCGTCCCCTTGTCTTGTTGAGCCCGTCCCGGTTAAATCGGGGCTGATTACGCTCTTGAGCGAAGCGGAAGGCTATATAAAAATCCCCCGCGACTGCGAGGGACTGTTCAAAGGCGCCGGGGTCGAGGTATATTTGTTTTGAATTGTCGGCGCGTTTAAAGAACCTCTATCGTGTCCCCGGCTCGAATCTCCCCGCCAACGACGACTTTCGCGAAAATACCCTCGCGGGGCATCACGCATTTGCCGACGAGCTTCGATATCTCGCAGCCATCGTGGCACTCCTTGCCGATTTGGGTGATTTCCAACACCGAGCCGCCGATTTTCAGCCGCGCTCCGACAGGCAGCGTAAACAGCTCGATGCCTTCCGTCGTGATATTCTCGGCGAACGAGCCTTCGCAGATTCCCTTTGCCCGCTCCGGGTCCTTCATTTGCGCCTTGGATTTCTCAACGCTCTCGCGGGCTAAAAGGCTGACCTGCCGGATGCCTTTGCCGGCGTGCGCGTCGCCGCGAAGCCCGAAATCCTCGATTAACAACGCTTTGGCGACTCTCTTTTTGGGAGTCCCTTTTTTTTCGCTGATATTCACGGCAAACACTTTTGCCACTTCGTCCAACTCCTTAATACAACAGGAAATTGTGCCGTATTTGGCCCCGCCAAAGGCACAATTTTCATAACGGGAAGGTTTTGACTCTCTCGATTTACCCTCCGATGCCGCGCATCGGCCGGCCTTCCGCACAGCCTCTCTCAAAATGGTGTCCCGTCGGTTTGCCGTAGACCGCCGCCCGTATCGCGGACGCGAGCTTTTCTTCATCGCCAAAAAAAGGTTTCAGGTCCGTCTCGCCGGCGCAGCCCAGACAGGGCTTGAGTATGCCGTCCGAAAGCAGTCGGACACGGTTGCAGGCGGCGCAGAACTTTTCGGTGACGGGGCTGATAAAGCCGACGGCGCCTTGAAAGCCCGGTGCCGAATAATTCACCGACGGGCTGCCCGTTGCGCGGCCGCCCACGGGGGCGAGGTCCGGGTACCGTTCCCGAATTTCATGCCCGGGCACCGTTTTGCCGGCGTTTTCCGCGTTTGATAAGAGCATCAGTTCGATAAAACGGACGGTCAGCGGGTATTCTTTCGCCAAACGGATAAAGTCACCCGCCTCATCGTCGTTGACGCCCCGCATCAGCACGGCATTGATATGTAAAGGCGTTAAGCTTGACACCATGGCGTTTTCAATACCGTTGAGGGCGTCCGCCAGGTTTCCCCCGCCCGTAATCGCCGCATAGCGCTCGGGTTTGAGCGAATCGAGGCTGATGTTGATTCGTTTGAGCCCCGCGGCTTTTAACTCCCGCGCGGCCGACGGCGTCAGCAGCGTCCCGTTCGTCGTCGCGTTGATGTCGGGAATCACCGGGCTCAACAAAGCCGTAATTTCTGCCAGGTCGGCGCGTACGAGCGGTTCGCCGCCCGTCAGGCGCAGTTTCGTCACGCCGAGAGCCGCGAAAACGCGGACACAACGGAGCATTTCGCCCGGCGTCATTTCATAAGCCGGGACACCCGAAACGGCGCCGCAGTAGGAACAGTTGAGGTTGCACCGCTGCGTCACCGACAGGCGCAGGTAGTCGATTGTCCGGCCGAGGCGGTCAAGCATCGTTTTCACCGGTTTCCGCGCCGGCTGTAAAGGTCCCGGACTTGCCGCCCGTTTTCTTCAGCAACTTGATTTCGCCGATTATAATACCCCTGTCGACGGCTTTGCACATGTCGTAAACGGTCAGCGCGGCGACGGAAACGGCCGTCAACGCCTCCATTTCGACGCCGGTTTTCGCGCCGCAGGCGGCGGCCGCTTCAATGACAAGCTCCCCCGGGCCGTTCTGCCGAAACAGCACTTCCACATGGTCAAGCGGGACGGTGTGGCAAAGCGGAATCAACTCGGCTGTCTTTTTCGCGGCCATGATGCCCGCGAGCCTCGCCGTGCCCAGAGCGTCCCCTTTCGGCAGGGAGCCGGAAAAAATCAGCGCCAGCGTTTCTTCCTTCATGGCGACCGTCGCCCGCGCCTTCGCGCGGCGGGCGGTAACCGGTTTCGAGCCAACATCGACCATGGAAGCCTCGCCGCGCTCGTTGATATGCGACAGCGGCATATCCGCGCCCCCTTTATAAAATCGTTTTGATTGCGCCGGGCTTGCCGGCGATATACCCGCCGAGCTTTTCAAGCCTCGCGAGGAACGCCGGGCTTCGCAAAACGGCGGCCAGCGCGCGCAGTTTCTCGTTTTCCAACTCTTCGGCGCGGCAAAGGAAGTCGTATTCCTCCCGGGCGACCGGTATAAACTCGAGGCCGTAAATTTTCGCCGCGGCGTAGATGCCGAGCCCCGCGTCGGCGCTGCCCGAAGCGATGAGGGCGGCGACGGCCGTGTGGGTAAATTCCTCCCTGTCGTAGCCGTACACCTCGCGGGTGTCGACGCCGTGTTTCGCCGCGAGGAAGTCGCATAAAATCCGTGTGCCCGAGCCCCTCTGGCGGTTGACATACGAAACCCTTTGAATATCCTCAAAACCGGTTATCCCTTTCGGGTTGCCCGGCGCCGTCATAATCCCCTGAACCCGAACAACGCCCTCCATGAGCGAGGCGCCGCCGGCGGGAAAGTATTTTTTGAGATACGGGATGTTGTACTCCCCGCTTTGCGTGTCGAGCAGGTGAATGCCGCCCGCGTGCGCCCGGCCTTCTTTGACGGCCATGACGGCGCCCATGCTGCCGACATGCGACGAGGCCACCTCAAACGGCGAGCCGCTTCTTTTGAGAAGGTCGGCCGCTTCGTCGATCAGCGGGTCGTGGCTGCCCGTGATCACGAGCATTTTTTCAAGGTCTTTTCTGTCGCGAAGCAACTCGACGCGGACGCTTTCGCCGGCTTCCACCCCTTCGGAGTTTTGAGGGATATCCATCATGCCGTGCGCCTTCGTGAAGCTGCTGATGACGCCGGCGCCCCGGTTGAGCGGCACCGCCGTGAGTTTTTCACCCGCGCCGCTTAAACTGACGCGCACAAACTCCCGGTATTTCAATGATGATGGAATTTTTCTCGCCACGGCGGCTTCGACAACGTCGGGCTCGCTCGGCGGTTTGCGCGTAAGGCGCTCAACGACGCCCCGCGTGACTTTATCCATCACGATCATCGCCGAAACGCTGTAACCGGGGACGCCGATGACGGGAACTTTGCCGCGAAGGCCCAGAACCGCCGGCTTGCCGGGTTTGATGGCGATGCCGTGCAAAACGAGCGTTCCCGTGTTTTTTACCGCCTGCGCGGTGTAATCCTCGCGGCCGGCGGACGAGCCGGCGATGACCAGGACGATGTCGCACTCTTCGGCGGCCTCGCGCACAGCGGCCTCGATGAGCTCGAGGCGGTCGGGCGTAATCGGGTAAGTTTTCGCGGCCGCGCCCCATTCGCGCAGCATGCCGGTAAAAATCACGGAGTTGAATTCCGCGATGTCGCCGGGTTTCGGGTTCTCGGCCGGCGGCACGATTTCGTCGCCCGTCGGGATGATGCCGGCGAGCGGTTGTTTGACAACCTCGACCTCCAGGACACCACCGGCCAGGAGGGCCCCGGCGAGCGCCGGGGTAATTTCGGTGAACGACGGCATCAGCATATCGCCCGCGCAAATATCTTCCCCGATTTGCCGGACATTCTGCCAGGGCACCGCCGGCGAGTACAGCAAAACAGCTCCGCCGTCCGTTTCAACGACATCCTCCGCCATAACGACGCAGTCGGCGCCTTCCGGCAGCGGATCCCCGGTGTCAACCACCATAAAATCGGCGGGTCGCAGTTTCGCCGGCGACAGTTCCGACGCCCCGAAGGTCTGTCCGGCCTTCAGGGCGATGCCGTCCATGGCGCTCGCGTTGTAGTGCGGCGAACTGGACTTGGCGTAAACGGCGTTCGCCGTCACCCTGCCGAACGATTCGGCGCTTTTTATTGTCTCTGTTTTATAAGAAAGGCCCGCTTCATCAAGGGCCGCGCGGTATTTCGCCACGGCCTCGTCAAGCGGCATATTGCTCAAATAATTGTGTTTGATCATAAAATCATCTCAAATCAGGCTTCGGCCGGTTCGGCCACGGGTTCGCGCGTAAGTTTTCGTATCCAAGTGTACCGGTTGACCTTGACCACCGCGACCGCGCATTTGAGGATCTGGTCGGATTTCAGGCAGGCGAAGGTGAACAGGACCGGCAGATGAAACACAAAAGCGGACAACGCCGCGGCCGGCAGCACGATGCACCACATAAAGACGATGTCGTTATACAGCACGAATTTCGTGTCGCCCCCACCCGATACGATGCCTGTCAGCGACGCCATCTGATAGGATGTGCCGACAACGGTCACGCACAGCACCGCGATAAACGAGCCCGCGAGGTCCATCGTTTCGGCCGAAATTTGATAAAACCGAAGGACGAACACTTTCCCCGCGAACAGCGCGATGCTTGTCCCGGCGCCGATGAACAAAAACAGGATTTGAAGGGTTTTGGTATATTGTTTAACACGCCCCAATTCACCTTGCCCGACCGCCTTGCCGATAACGACATTCGACGCGCTTGCCGAGCCGTAGGCCACGATAGACGCGATTTGGAACAGTGTGGTCGCAATGCTCGAAGCGGCGATGGCGGAAGCGCCCAGCCGGCCGAGAATCGCCCCCTGGGCGGCCATGGCGATGCCCCACGATGTGCTTGACAAAACCGTCGGCAGCCCCGTTTTGAAATAGTCCTTCAAATAGTTCTTTTCAAAATCCACGGCGTTTTTCAAACGAAGCCGAAGTTTCTTGTCGGCAAAGGCGGCGTAGCACAGCACGATAACCAGCTCGATGATTCTTGAAATCAGCGTCGCGACGGCGGCGCCGCGAATGCCGAGCCTCGGCAAACCGAATTTACCGAAAATCAGCAGGTAGTTGAGGATAATGTTGGTTATCAGGGCGGAAAGGGACACCCAAAAGCCGATTTTCACGGTTTCGACGGCGCGGAATACGCCGAGTAAAACGGTGGTCACGGCAAAAAAGCCGTAGGACAGGCACAGAATTCTCAAATACGCCGAGCCTTCCGCGATGACGCCGGCTTCGTTTGTCAAAAGGCCCAGGACACGCCCGGGAACCGTGAAGCAGACGGCCGCGAGCAGTACGCTGACGGAAACGGCCAGGCAAAGAGCGATGGCGAAGATTTTTTTAATCGGCCCGATTTGCTTTTTGCCCCAGTACTGCGAGGAAATAACCACCATGCCCGCGACGGTGCCGCCCAAAAACATCTGCAGCAAAAACTGAATCTGGTTGCTGACGGCCGCGCCGCTCAGCGACAACTCGCTGTAGGCGCCGAGCATCATATTGTCCGCGAGGTTCACGCCGAAGGCGATGAGGTTTTGCAGCGCGATGACAACGGTCAGGGAAAAGAAGCTTCTGTAAAACGCCTTTTCCCTTACGAACAAACGCATTCAACGCCTCCATATCCATCGGTTTACGAAATGGTTTACAGCGGCGAGTTTATCATATATACTGTTTTATGTCAATAAAACACGGATTAAAGGAGTCGGCTATGGGCGGTAAAAAGTTTTATAACGGAACATTTGAACAAAGAACAAGGCGCGTTTTTTCGGTAGGCGAAGGCTTGCCTTCGGCGGAAGTTCTCTGTGCCGCCTTTGATTCGAAAGAAACCCTTTTCGCCGGAACGCCTCAGGGCCTTTACCGCCTCGACGGCGGCAAGTTCGTGCCCGCGGCGCTGAAAGACTGCCCCGTGTCCATGCTGTTTTGTGACAGCGCGGGCAACTTGTGGGCCGCGGCGGGCAACCGCCTGTTCACTATCACCGCGAAAAAAGCGTCGCCAGCCGGTGAGTTTGACGCCGCCGTTACCGCTATGGGCGAAGACGCGGAAGGCGCGCTGTACCTGTTGACGGAAACATTGCTGTATAAAAGAGAGCCCGGCCGGCAAGCCTTTCACACCGTCATTTCCGTGCCGGGTATCGGCGCCTGCCTCGCGGTCAGCGCCGATAAAAAAATCTTTGCCGGAACAAGGCACAGCGGCCTTCTCGGCCTCATCGGCAAACGCCCGCACTGGGGGGAACTGTTCAAGGAGTTTACCGGTGTGTTGAGCAATACGGTTTGTTCGCTGTCTTTCGATTCCGCCGGCTATGTCTGGGCGGGCACCGACAAAGGGGTGTGCGTCTACGACGGCCGGGGTCACTGGCTTTCCGCCAAAGAGGTGCCCGCTTTGCCGAAGGGCCGTGTCAACGCCATGGCATTCGGCGCGGACGGCGCGCGCTGGTTCGCGACGGATAAGGGCCTTACGCTGCTGAAAGACGGTGTTTTAAAGTATTACGGCTTCAAGCGCTGGGTGCCTTCGCCGAAGGTTCACGCCGTGGCCGTTTCCCCGAAAGGCGCCGTGTGCGCCGCGACGGCGCAGGGTTTAAGTTTGATTGAGACACGGCGCATGACCCTTGAGGACAAAGCCCGCCACTACCAGGAAACGGTCGAGAAGCACCATGTGCGCAAAGACGGTTTCGTCACCGTGCGCTTTTTGGATAAGCCGGGGGACATCGAAAGCGGCGACGTCGAGATATCCGACAACGACGGCACCTGGACGGCGATGTATATGGCGTCGCAGGTTTACCGCTACGGCGCCACGGGCGAAAAAGACGCGCTCGAAAACGCCCGCCGAACCTTGAAAGCGCTTTTAAAACTTACCACCGTCACGGGCATCGAGGGGTTCACCGCCCGCGCGGTTCGCTACCCCGGCGAGATTGGTTTCGGGGACGGCGACGAGGAGTGGCACCTTGACGCCGCGGGCGAATGCGAATGGAAAGGCGAAACCTCGTCGGACGAAATGGTCGGCGACTTCTACGGCCTGTCCGCCTACTACGATATCGCGGCCGGCGAAGCGGAGAAAGCCGTCATCGCCGACACCATCCGGAAAATCACCGACCACATATTGGAACACAACTTCCGCCTCGTGGATTTCGACGGGCTGCCAACGACCTGGGCGAACTGGAACCCGGACGACATCAACCTCAACGACCATTGGTACGCCGAACGCGGGCAGAACGCGCTGGAAATCCTGTCCTTCCTGAAGACGGCTTTCCACATGACGGGCGACAAAAAATACGACGAGGCCTACAAAAAACTCATCAGCGACCACCACTACCTGATGAACACCATGCACTACAAAGTGGAGGACTACCACTCCTGCCACATCGACGACGAGCTCGGCATGCTCGTCATGACGCCGCTGCTGAAATACGAGAAAGACCCGGTAATCCGCTCCTACCTCATGCTCGGCTTCACCCGCCACTGGCAGTATGAGCGCGTCGAGCGGACGCCGCTGTGGAGCGTCATCTACGGCTCGCTGACCGGCAGGCACTGCGACATCGAAACCGCGGCCGAGTCCCTTGAGCTGCTGCCCCTCGACCTGATTCACTGGCCGACCTGGAACAGCCATCGCGAAGACCTGGAGTGGATCACGGCATCCGAAGAATTCTGGATGCCGCCGCAGCTGAAAGAGCCCCTGCCCCATGACGAGAAACCGATGGGGAAATACGACTCGAACCCGTTTGAGGCCGACAACAACATCCGCGTCGTCAAAACGGAAAAAGACGGCGTTATCACCGAAATCGTCGAGACTGTCGAATCGGGCTGCTCGGGTGAGCGGCGGGTCGAGGACGGCACGGTTTTCCTGCATCCGTATTGGATGGCGCGGTATTACGGCTTGTTGGGCGACTGAACGGGCGGGTGATCGTATGACACAACGCGAGCAATTTATAAAAGCGCTGACTTTCGGCAACCCCGATAAAATCCCTCTGGAGCCGGGCGGGCCGCGGGAATCAACCCTGCGCCGCTGGCGCGAAGAAGGCCTGCCGGAGGGCGTCGGGTACCGGGAAGCCCTGTTTGAAGAATTGGGGCTGCCCCCCGAGCCGAAGACCGACGCGGTCGGCGCGGGCGTTTCGTTTCGTATGATGCCGCCGTTTGAAGAAGAAGTGCTTTCGCACGAAAACGGCCACTTCATCGTGCGTGACTGGATGGGCGCGATTACCGAAATATCCGATGAGTTCGATTACACCTACATACGCAACGCCAAAGACTTCGTCACACGCAAGTGGCACAAGTTCCCCGTGGAAAACCGCGAGGACTGGCAGGAGATGAAGAAGCGTTTTCGTTTGGGCACCGAAAACCGTTTCCCCGATGATTTTGCCGAACGCGTGAAACGCCTCGCGAACCGCGGCTATGTCAGCGGCATCCATTTCAACGGCCCCTTCTGGCAGCTGCGCGAATGGCTCGGGATAGAAAACCTGTGTCTGCTGTTCCTCGACGACCCGGATTTCGCGGAGGAAATGATCGAATTTTGGGCGGACTTTGTTGAAGCGCTGCTTTTGAAAATTACGGCGGCGGGCTTCTCGCCCGATTTCGTCCATGTGTCGGAGGATATGGCCTATAAGGCGCACCCGATGATATCGCCCGCCATGGCGCGCGCGTTTCTGCTGCCCGCTTACCGCCGCTGGGTCAGGGTGCTTCGCGGCGCCGGCGTGCCCGTGATTGACATGGACTCTGACGGGTATATCGACGACCTGATTCCCATATGGATAGATGCGGGATTCAATGTCTGCGACCCGATTGAGGCCGCCGCGGGCAACGATATCATCCGGTTCCGGGAGAAATACGGCAGGCGCATGGGCTACCGCGGCGGTATCGACAAACGCGCCATCGCCGCGGGCGGCAAGGTGATGGAGCGGGAAGTTCTGCGGGTGGTGCCTCCCCTGCTGAAAGACGGCGGTTTTATTCCCGGCTGCGACCACGGCGTCCCGCCGGATATCTCCTGGCCAAACTATGTTGACTACTCCCGCCTGCTCGCGAAGCTGTGCGGCTGGTTGTAACAAACGGAGGAAGCGCTTATGAAACGATTGTTCGCGGCTGTTCTGTTGATTCTTCTCACCGGTTCGCTGTGCGCATGTTCTGCCGGTTCTCCGGCTTCGCCGGAACTCACCAACGTCAAAACGGCGTCGAAAATCGGCAAGGATAACCGTCCGGCCGACGAAACGGGTACTTTCAAAACGGATGTTCCCGTCATTTACCTTACCGGCTCCTTAAAAGGCGGCGCCGCCGGAACCGTCATCAAAGCTGTTTGGTACTACAATTCCGCCGAGCCCCCGGTTGAAATAAACAACGCCGAATACATCGCCAAGAAAAAAAACGAACAATTCGCTTTTAAACAGCCGGCGCCCGAAGGCGGCTGGCCGCCGGGCAGCTACGAGGTCCGTCTCTATCTCAACGGCAAATTGAAAACCAAAGCGGCTTTTACCGTCAGCGATTCGAATTTGTTGACATCGTCGGCCGCAGGGTGAACTCATGAACGTTTACGACTTCGACAACACGATATACCACGGCGAGAGCTGTATGGATTTGTTTTTTTATTACATGAAGAAACATCCGTCCCTGGTCATCTATCTGCCGAAAACCGTGTTCGGCTTTATCAAATACAAGCTTCGCCTGGTGACCCTCGACAGTCTTGTCAACGATTACGGCCGGTTCGCCGAGGAGCTGTTTAAGGGCATTCAAAACGTGGATGAGCAAGTCAGCGATTTTTGGGATAAGCACATGCACAAAATCAAGCCGTTCTATTACGCGCAGCAGCGTGAGGACGACCTGATCATTTCCGCGAGCCCCGAGTTTGTTCTCAAGGAACTGTTCCGGCGGATCAACATCAACAACTATATGGGAACCCGGGTCAACACCAAGACGAGAAAAATCGAATTTGTCTGTTTCCGCGAAAATAAAATCCCCGCTTTTAAGAGCCGTTACCCCGACACGGTCATTGAGAATTTCTACACCGATTCCATGAACGACAAACCGTTGATGGACCTGTCAAAAAACGTGTTTCTGGTCAGAGGCAACAAAATCAAAAAAATCAAACCGTAACGGTTTTTGGAGGTGCTGACTATGTCCGGCAATGCAAAACGCGGCAAATTGCTGATGATTCCGCGCGTTCTCGCCATCGCCTACGCTTTGTTTATTATGGTGTTTTCGTTCGATGTTTTCGGCAGCGGCTCTATCGAGCAGCAGACAATGGGTTTTATCATTCACTCGTTGCCTTCCATATTGATAATCGCCGCGGTCGTTTCGGCCTGGAACAAGCCCCGGTTATGCGGTCTGCTGTTCCTTGCCGTCGCCGCGGTGTTCGCGGTGTTTCTGCTTATCGTCCGGCTACGCGCCGCCACTTTGGAGGATATGATTACGAATCTTGCGATGCTTTCCGGAATCCCGGCGGTCATCGGGGCGTTGTTTTTGATTTTAGGCAGAAATAAAAAAGAGGGGTAACAGCGCCCCCCTCCGTGTTCTTGCCCGCGACTCCACACTCCACTCTTCACACTCCAGACTCATGGGGCGACCGCCGGTCGCCCGTGTAACCACCCCTGCCCTGCGGGCGACCCCTCCGCAGGAGGGAATACCTGACAAAGTAAAAGGGCAGGCCGTCAAGCCTGCCCCGTTTATTTTACCGTAATCAGTTCATTCTCGGCAACAGATAATTCTCATAAAACTTCTCGATTTCATTGTAGAAATCGGTGACGCTGCCGTCGTTTTTAATCACATAATCGGCCATTTTTTCGGTCTCGCTGGTTTTAAAGAGTTTTTCCTCGCCCGCGTCGTATTCGCGCAGCTTTTCAATCGAGCTGCCGTCCCTGGCGGCGCCTCTGGCGAGCATTCTCTCATACCGGACCGCGTCGTCGGATATCACGACATCGACGAGGATGAACTGGTCGCCGAACGCGTTTTTCAGGAAAACGACATCGGACAAGGGACGGATGCCCGAAACGAGGAAATTGGGGCTTTCAGATTCCTTGATTTTTTTGACGATCTGCTCGGGGAAAAAGGTCTGCCCGTATTTGCTCATATATTTCTCGGATGTCTTGTGCAAATTCTCTCTTTTGGGTTCGAGCCCGTCCTTCGCGGCGAGTTCCCGGACCACGTCGCCGATGGAGACCATGGGCAAATTGTACTTGTTCGAAACATACTCCAAAAAATAATCTTTGCCCGTCCCGTTTTTGCCGACTGCTGCCAATACCATCTTTTTACCTCCAAAAAATTTTCCTAAAATATAGTATAGTACAGGCGGCTGTTTGTCAACCATTTTTCTTTACATCTCGAGCAGTTTGCGGATGGAACCGCCGTCGGCGGCAATTTCGTGGAAGAAGGTGTGTGCCCAAATGTTGTGAAGCGGCCCTTTTTCACGCGCGTACGCGAAATGGATTCTGCCGTTGACCATCAGTTTCGCCACGGCGTAAAAGGCCGGCAGCATGTCAAAGGGCCGATTGACGATATCAAAAATATACTCGGTCCGGGAGTCCGGCGGGGCCGTAACCTTTTGGGTGCGCGGGGTGATGTCGGCGAAGGCGAACGGGTTGTGCCCCCCTAAAGCCCAGGTTTCGACCGGTGTCGCGACGGCGAGCTCGCCCGTGAGTTCGGCCGCCGTGTTGTTCGACACGGTGACGACGATTTGTTTACCGACGATTTCCGCCTCGACGCCCGGGTTGAAACAGCCGACTTCCAGAACGTCTTCAAAGAGCCGGCCTTCGTCCTCAAAGGTTAAGCGGAGCATCCCTTTCGCGTCCGGCGCGGGTTTGGTGACGGTCACCGGAAAGACTTCGCAGCCGCCTTCCGCGACGTCGTAGGGAAACTCGCGGCTGTCCGCCTGCCATCGAGCCGGCAGCGTCAGGAAAGCCTTGCCTTTCGCCCGCATATCCGGCCGGTTGTTCGCGACGGACACCTCGACTCGGAACGATGTGTCGTCGATGTACTCCACTTTTTTGCCGATGACGGCCGCGACGGCCAGGTAACCCATGGGCATCGTCCCCAGGTCGTGTTCCCAACTGCGGACATAGGCCGGCTCGACCGCCTCGTGTTCCGCCCCGAGTTTAGCCGGGCCGATGACGGCGCCCGCGGACGGGGCTTTGAGGGTCAGGGTTTCAATCGAGTGGGGCGCGGCGCGCAGGGTCATAGAATTTTTTGCCGACGGCACGGGCACCGCGCCGCCGTCGAGCAGGTCGACGCTGTCGGCGCCGCCGATATCGAAGCCGAAATCAAACCGGGCGGCGCTTTCGGCGCCGTGCGGTTCAAAGCCGCGCAGGGTCAGACCCCTCTCGGCGACACCGCCGAACCGGCCTTTCATCGAAGCCATCGGGTAGCCGGCGGCTTTGAACGCGGTGACGATGAAGTTTCTATCCGTCTTCAGGAAACTTTTGCTTTCGGGCAGCGGCCGGTTCGTTCCCGGCTCAAACCCCGTGGCGCCGATCAGGGCGTCGTTGAACTCAAACGCCCGGCGATAAACATCCGCCTCCCGGTAACTGCCCTCGTGCGGATACAGCGCGTAGGTGAACACATGGGTTTTCTGTTCGGGCACCAGCTCCGCGCCGTGCGTCGTTTTGCCGGCGTTGCCGTAAAACTCCGCGGTGTGAAACAGCATGAGGTTGAGCAGGCCTCCCCTTTCGACACTGCAGGCGAGGTTGCCCGAGTTGAAGAGCGCCACGCCGTAGTCATCGGGCTTTTCCAACGGTGAGGCGGCAATCGCGTCGACCCGGGCGGCCCTTCCGGTTTTCAGGGCGTCAGCCAGGCCGTCGATAAACGCGCGGAGGCCGTCGGCGCGCGCGGCTTTGACCAACAGGACATCGATGGGTTTATTCCACAAATTGTCCGCGTCTTTAACATACACAACCGCAACGCCGTTTTGGCGCAGAGCCTCGTCAAATCGTTTTCTTTGGTTTGGCTTGAGGCCTGCCAACAACTTTTCCTCGTACTCGTTCGGCGTGCATTCGACGCTCAGGACAAAGCGCGTGTCGGTGTTCATGAGGTCTTCATTGAAGTGTACAAGCTGTGAGGCGTACGGCCGGCGGCTTGTGTCCGGGTAAACGGTGACGGGAACGGCCTTTTTGGTTAAAACCTCCAACAGCCTTTCGGCGGCCGCTTTGAGTTCGCCGGTCTCGGCGCGAATCAGCGCCGTCATGCCGATGTTGACGCCGCCCTTCCCGCCGAAATTGAGCGTGACGGTCGGCCCGTAGTCGAGCCACTGGTTCGCCGCGTACACCTGGCAGTGTGAAAACATGGCGTTCTGGTGGGTTTGAAATTCAAGTTTCTTATTGCTCTCGCCGCGCACCGCCGGCGCGAAGCGGTCGTCAAAGACCGGGCGGGCGCCCCGTACATCGACCGGGAATGTGACGGTGAACAAATCGTCGCTGTCCTGATAATCCTCGACGACGGTTCGGAAATCAATGCGTTTGACACCCTTGTAAAGCGTGATTTCCTGTTTCACAGCCGCGACGGTTCCCATGGCGTATTTCACCGTAAGACGACTGAAATTCGCGCCCTTTTCGCCGGTGACTTCCGCCCGGCAGTCCGACGAGAGCATTTTGTGGCCCGTGGTATAGAATTCATGCTGGGTTTCCATGCGGTCGGGCACTTCCCGGAGTACCGCAATCCGGTTCGCGGGGCCGTCGGGGCCTTTTTTCAGCACCTCGCGTTTCGCTTTTTTATCGTAGACGGACACGATGCCGCCGCCGAGGGCCGGGTCGGCTTTAATGCGGTAATATTCGTTCTCAATCGTATAATTCTCCACTGCTGAAACGGCGCCCGGCGTTTCCGTTTGCTTCAAGTAATACATTTTATAACCCATGGCGGGAACGTCCGGAACAAACACCGCCGTTGCCGCGTCTTGTCCGGCCGGCTGCAGCGGGTACTCCCTGCCCGCCGCGTCGAAGAGGCTGTGGTTTTGGGCCGCGGCGCCTTCGGGCAGACGGACGAGGCAGGGGTCTTTTCTCTGCCACGGGTGGGGGTTGAACACAAACACGGGGTAACCGTTGCCGGTCAGCCGGACGCCCGAGGCGAGGTAGGCGGCCGCGCGGTTGACGATGTTGGCGGCGAGCTCGCAGGCCTCGCGGTATTCGATCATCAGGTCAACAAACGAAACTTCGTTGTTCGTGCCGGTAATCGAGTCGTGGTGCTGGGCGCAAAGCAGCTGCCGCCAGGCTTTGTCGAGAGCGGCCTCGGGGTAGTCCGCGCCGTACAGGGACGCAATGGCGGCGAGTTTTTCCGCCGTGATCAGCAGATTTTCGCCCAAACGGTTGGCCTGTTTGAAATCCGTCCTCGTTAAAGAAACGCCGGCGTGGTAGAGGGAAATATCCCTCGAGCAGCTTTCGATGAGAGGCATTCCGGTCTTTTCGCGGTGCGCCTCGTCGTCTTCGTTGACGCCCCGGTGAAAGTCGGACATGACGGAAAACTGCGCGTGCGTCAGGGTGTCCTTCATCCAAGCGCTGTTTTTATCCCTGGGGTAGGCGGGCACCTTCGGGTCGGTGCCGGAGCTTTCGTGGCAGTGGCTGACGCCGAGCCTCAGCGCGTTTGCCCGCGACGTGCCCCCGCGCGCGTGGATTAGGCTTGTGCCGTCGGGCGACACATGGCGGAACAGGCAGTCAAGCCCTAAAATATGCTTGCCCCAGTAGACACCGAGGCAGCCGCCTTTCGCGCACAGCTGCGAGAGTTGGTTGGGGTGGCCGAACACGTCGCCTGGCCCGTAAACATGGCAAATCCGGCCGAGAACATCGCGGTGGTAAAGCTGGCCGTAGACGAGGTTGCGCACAAGCCCCTCCGGCGAGGAGGTCATTTCGTTGGGCTGGTTGTAGAAGCAATCCGCCTCCGCCCGCCCGAGTTCAAACATCCTTTTGATGACCGCGCGGTCTTTGGGGTAAATGGAGTAATGGGGGTGAAGATAGTCCACCTCCGATAAAATCGCCTTGAAGCCGGGGTCTTCGCTTAACTCCCCGACCATATTTTGCACGATGTGAATCGCGCCGAGGGCGTAGACCCGCTGTTCCTGGTGGTAGGTGGTGTCGAAGTGAAAGTCGGAATACACGTGCTCGGTGCCGCCGAAACCGTCGTACGCGACGGTGGACGCTTCAAACGAGCCCGCGGCGCTCGCGCCCCCTTCCGCCTCGATTTCCGCCGCGACCTTCAAGAGCCGCGGTTCTTTGCCTGCCGGCAGGGCCAGGCGGATGTAGGCGCAGTCCCCGTTGTTGAGCGCCGGCGCCTCGAGCGACTGCCGATAATCCCCGCAGGTGATGTTTACCCGGCCGGCGGCCGTTTTGCCGAACGCGCCGACGAACGCCGGAAACACCTCGAGCGGTGCTTCGGGGCTGCCGGTGAACGCGCCCGTGCGCATCGGGTACGCCAGGCCGAGGCCTCCGGCTTTGGCGATCACAGGGTAAATGGCGCAGTTGGACATGGATAAATCGATGGTGTCGCAGATATAGCCGGTCCGGATTTTAAACAGCAGAAGGTTCCTGCCCTTCCGGAAGGTGATGGCTTTTTGGTTGCCGTAATTGATGATGCCCTTGACCCTGCCGTAAGGCTTGTTGTCAATAAGCTCGCCGTTGAGGTAGAGCAGATTTCCGGAGGTCTCGTAGCTGATGACGGCGTCGTAATCGCGTTTACAGTCGATATAGGCGGCGGCGTAAAACACGCAGTTGCGCTGTTCGGTGGCGTACAGCGCGTCGTCGCGGGCGCTGTAGTCTCCGAAGTCGAAACGGAGGCTGTCCCATTTTTCGGTGCCTTTTCTCCATTCAAGGTACTCCGGGCCGAAGTAGTCGTTTTTGCAGGCGAGGCCCAGATAGGGAACGATGTTCGCCTCGCCCCCGTCCGGCGCGAGGTAGTCGCGGTCGAGCACCAAATGACGTTCGTAAAGATACTCCGTCTCAAGCGCTCCGCCCGTTTCCAACACAAAAGGCCCCAGCACCATGAAGCCGCCGGCCTTCTTCTCGGCGGTAACGCCGCCCTCACGCGGTAAAAAGCTTTCAAAATCCGTCGCGATCACTTTGCCTTTAATGCCGGCCCGCATGGTTTCGTTCGATATCATTGACCAAAACTCCTTTTCGGCTGTTCCGCGGACGGTCCGCCGCCGCCCGCCGACAGCTAAAATATACCATATTCGCCCCGCGTCCACAATAAATAATTCACCGTCCCGCCCGGCTGGCGGCGCTTTTATTTACATAACGGGTTTTTTCCTGTATACTTTGGTTCACGGAGGAAAGCGATGGGCAGATATTCGATGAATCTACCGGCCGTAAGCGAAAGCGAACAGGCGGTTTTGGCCCGCAGCCGGGTCTGCGTGGCGGGCCTCGGGGGCCTGGGAGGGTTTGTACTCGAGTTCCTCGCGCGGCTCGGTGCCGGAAATATCACGGGTATTGATTTTGACCGGTTTGATATTTCTAACCTGAACCGCCAGATACTGGCCCGGGAGGACAACGCCGGCGCGCTGAAGACGGAAGCGGCGCGTGAAAGGGTCCGCCTTGTCAACTCCGCCGTTGCGTTCACGCCGTTGACCGAAAAACTCGATGAAAGCAACGCGGCGGAACTGCTCGGCGGGCACGATTTGGTTATCGACGCCCTCGACGGCGTGCCGGACCGGCTTTTGCTCGCGAAGGCTTGCGCCTCATTGCGCATACCCATCGTCCATGGCGCTCTTGACGGCTGGCGCGGCCAGGCGGCTGTCGTGTATCCCGGCGACGGTTTACTCGACCGGCTGTATTCGGCCGCGGGGGCCAAAATAACAAAACCCGCGGCGCTTTCTTTCACCGCGGCCGCCGTCGCCTCGCTGCAGGCTTCGCTCGCGGCGCGTGTTCTGCTCGGGAGGGACTTGCCCGAGGCGGGGACGCTGTTTCTGCTCAACCTTGAAAAACCGGCCCTCGAACGCATGAAGATTTGACTTTGTAACTTAGTCACGGAAAGAGTTTCCGTATTTGAGTATAGTAAGAACAGACAACGGAATATTAATTCAGGGAGGTTTTATATCATGTCAGTCATCACCTTAACCAGCGGCAATTTCAAAACCGAGGCGCTCGATTCCGACAAAACCGTATTGATAGATTTCTGGGCGCCCTGGTGCGGACCCTGCCGGATGCTTTCCCCCGTCGTCGACGAAATCGCCGGAGAGCTTCAGGGCAAAGTCAAGGTCTGCAAGGTCAATGTTGACGAGCAGCCCGAACTCGCGTCCAAGTTCAATGTCATGTCGATTCCGACGCTCGTCGTCATGCGCGACGGCAAGACAGTCCGCACTTCCATGGGCCTCAAGCCCAAGCAGGCCGTCCTCGATTTGCTCCGGTAGCATCCAAGCCGGGTGGCAGCAGCCCACGCATAAAACCAACAAAATAAACCGCAACCCATAACGCCAAAAACAGCAAGGCCACCCGTTGAAGGGTGGCTTTGTTGTTTTATGTTATTTTGTCATCGCCTTGCCCGCAGCGGTCAGCCGGTACTTTTGCAGCCTGCTGTTCGGTTTTTCGGGCACGGTCATTTCCATGAATCCCCCGGCGAGGAGCGGCTTTATGTTGCGATTGAACGAGCGCGAATCAGCGTTTAACCCAATCGCTGCGAAAATTTCTCTGCGTGACAAAACCCTGCTTTCGAGCGCTTTCAGCACGGCAAGCTGCATGCCGCTCAATTCAACTTGGTGCTTATCTTCGTGCTTAACTTGGTGCTTTTCGTTTTTTTCACCGCCGGCCGGGCAAACTCTAAAGTGGGCGAACACACCGGTTTGCCCTTTCATCTCTTGCCGGGAGGTTCCGCGTGAAAGCCATCGTTTTTGAAGGCCGGAAAAAGGTCAATGTAGCCGCCGTCCCCGACCCAGAAATAAAAAAGGACGATGACATCATCGTCCGGGTGACCGCGACGGCCATCTGCGGTTCCGATTTGCATATCTACCACGGTTTTTTGCCGAGCATGCCCAAAGGGTTTGTGCTGGGCCACGAAACGATGGGAATCGTCGAGGAGGCGGGCAAAGGTGTTATCAACATCAAAAAAGGCGACCGGGTCGTCATCCCGTTCCCGATAGCGTGCGGCCGCTGCCGTTATTGCGAAGAGGATTTGTCGAGCCAGTGCGACAACTCGAACCCGAACGCCGAGATGGGCGGCATCTTCGGCTGCGGCCCCCTGTTCGGCGGCTACGAAGGCGGGCAGGCGGAGTATATCCGGGTGCCTTACGCGAATGCCGGGCCGGTTGTCGTCCCCGACGAGCTGACGGACGAGCAGGCGCTTTTTTTAAGCGACATTCTGCCGACCTCTTATTGGGCGGCGGAAACCGGCGGCATCAAAAACGGCGACACCGTGGTCGTGCTCGGCTGCGGCCCCGTCGGGCTGTTAACCATGAAATGGGCGGCCTTTTTCGGGGCGGAGCGGATCATCGCGGTGGATAACCTCGGTTACCGCCTCGAGCACGCGCTAAGCCGCAACGGCGCGGAGGTTCTCGATTTTGACGAGCAGGACGATACCGGTGAGTTGATCAAAGAAATGACCCATGGCGGCGCCGACGTGGTCATCGACTGTGTCGGCATGAGCGGAAAAATGACCGTTTTGGAAGCGGCGGAAACCGCGCTGAGGATGCAGGGCGGCTCGAAATCCGCCATTGAAACGGCGAGCCGGGCCGTGCGAAAAGGTGGAACCGTCTGCCTTGTCGGCGACTACGGGACACGGTACAACAATTTTCCCCTCGGGGATTTTTTCGCCCGGGGCGTCACGCTGAAAATGGGGCAGTGCCCGGCGCAAGGCTACACAGGCCGCATTTTGCGGTTGCCGCTTGGCGGTCAATTCGACGCGACCGGCATCATTACCCACCGGCTGCCGCTCGAACAAGGCGAACACGCCTACCGGATATTTGACAAGAAGGAAGAGGAGTGCGTGAAAGTCATACTCCTGCCGTAACGGCATATTTTTTATAGAGCGCGGCACGCAGCCGAGCGTCGCGGGCTTGCGCGCCGCGTTTTTTGGTGTATAATAATGAATAACGCATCCCCGGGGAGGGTGACTATGGAGAAAGAACTGCCCGCGTTTTTAAGCGATGTCCTGCCTTTTTGGAACAGCCTCGACGGCGCGCAAAAAAGCCGGCTCGAAAACGCCGCCGCGCTGAAAAGCCTTCAACCGGGGGACAGTTTCGGCGGCGAGGACGAGGACTGTTCGGGGTTATATATCGTCAAAAGTGGCCGCGTCCGGGTCTACATAATATCCGAAACGGGGCGGGAGATCACTCTTTACCGCCTGCTCGAACGGGACATTTGCCTGTTTTCCGCCTCCTGCCTGTTAAAAAACATCAATTTTAAAACCTACACCCAGGCCGAAACCGAAACGGAAGCGGTTTTGATCCCGACGCATGCGTACCAGCTAATTTCGCAGAATTCCCCGGAGGTGGCGGGTTTCACAAGCCAGCTGATGGCCTCGCGCTTCACGGATGTGATGTGGGTCATGGAGCAGGTGCTGTTTTCGAGCTTTGACAGCCGCTTGGCCTCGTTCCTTCTCGAGCAGTCGAACTTGGTGGAGTCCGACCGCCTTGCGATTACGCAGGAGGAAATCGCCAACCACATGGGCTCGGCCAGGGAGGTCGTCAACCGGATGCTCAAATACTTCCGGGATGAAGGCGCGGTCGAGCTGTTCCGCGGGGGCGTTTTGATCAAAGACCGAAAAATACTGCAAAAACTAATCTAAACGGTTGAGGTTGACACGGAAGGCGTTTTTGTCCTCGGACAGAAAGCCTTCCTTTTTCATGCGGCCGAGCTCGCGCGACATCGCGCTGCGGTCAACGCACAGGTATTCGGCGAGTTCGCGGCGCTTAAACGGCAGCGTAAACGCGCCCGACGGATTTTTTTCGGCTTTGTCGATGAAATAGGCCTCGAGCCGGCCGCGGATGGTTTTGTGGCTCAAATAAAACATCTGCTCACTGAGAAGGGCGTTCTTCTTCGCGATGATTTTCATCAGGTTCATAATTAACTGTTGGTGATAAACGCAGCCCGACTCGCATGTCAGCATGGTTTTTCGCATGGCGAAGAGGAGCACCTGCGTTTCGCGCGTGGCGCAAACGGACACGGGAATCGTTTCGCTCTCCATACTCGCGTAGGTCTCGCCGAACAGGTCGCCGGCTTTGAGTTTTCGCAAAATCATACGGTCACCTTGGCTGTTTTCTTTGATAACCTGCGCGCCTCCATTTAATATAACGCCGATGTTAGGCACAGATTCGCCCGCCATAAAAATAAATTCATCCTTTTCGTATGTCCTGGTTTTGCTGTTCAGGCATTTGAGCAGGGCGGAAATATCCTGTTGTTCAATACCGTCAAACAATTCGGTTTTTTTTAATTCGGTTGTCATTTTTCCAGCACTTTCTTTAATACTTGTTGCATTTGCAACGGATTTAATGAAAAAAGTATAGTACACTTTTGCCGTGATGTAAAGGCACAAAAAAACGGAGTGTGAAAACATGATCCGAAAAATCATCAAAATAGACGAAGACTTATGCAACGGCTGCGGCGCATGCGCCGGCGCCTGCCTCGAAGGAGCCATCGCGATGGTTGACGGAAAAGCCAAACTGATAAGGGACGACTACTGCGACGGTTTGGGCAACTGTCTTCCCGTGTGCCCGACGGGCGCGATCTCTTTTGAAGAACGGGAAGCGCCCGCTTACGACGAAGCCGCGGTCAACGCGAAGCAGGCGCAAGACGCGCCGGCGCCGGTAGAAAAAGAGGAAAGCCTGCCCTGCGGCTGCCCGGGAACCGCGTCAAGAACTTTTGACAGAAAAGCCGAAACCGTTCCGGCGAATATCCCGGTCCCCGCGAACGAAAGCATGCTGCGGCAATGGCCGGTGCAGATCAAACTCGCGCCCGTCAACGCGCCGTATTTCGCCAACGCCCACCTGCTCATCGCCGCCGACTGCGCGGCCTACGCCTACGGCGACTTTCATAACCGGTTTATCAAAAACCGCGTTACCCTGATAGGGTGCCCGAAACTCGACGAAGGCGACTACAGCGAAAAGCTGACCACCATTCTCGCGAACAACGCGGTGAAAAGCGTCACGGTGGTTCGTATGGAAGTGCCCTGCTGCGGCGGCATTGAGCTCGCCGTGGTGACCGCGCTGAAGAATTGCGGCAAAATGATTCCATGGCAAACCGTTACCGTCTCGACGGACGGCCGGATTTTAAACGACTAAAACAGGGAGGAACAAGATCATGCAAGAAAAGTTTATCAAAAACATCGACTTTGCCGCCGTGCTGCCTTTGGCGGAACAGGTCATTTACCAAAAGGGCCAGATCGTCAGCAAAACCCTCGCCCAGAATAAGGCTTTAAGCCTGACGCTGTTCGCCTTTGACAAGGGGGAGGAAATCAGCACCCACGAATCGGGCGGCGACGCGATGGTCATCGCGCTCGACGGCGAGGGGCAAATCACCATCGACGGGCAAGAATATGTCCTTCACGCGGGTGAAACCATCGTGATGCCGGCGAAAAGGCCCCACGCGGTGTACGCGCTCGAACAGTTTAAAATGTTTCTGGTTGTGGTGTTTCCGCAATAAGCGATTAAAATAAACGGAGGAAGATTGTATGGGTAATATGTTTTGTTTTCAATGCGAGCAAACCGCCGGCGGCAAGGGCTGCACGGGGGCGGCGGGTGTGTGCGGCAAAAAAGCCGACACCGCGGTGCTTCTCGACGAACTGACCGGCACCCTCGTCACACTGGCGAGAGCGGTGAAACCGGGTCACAATACGCCGGCGAGCGACCGGACAATCATCGCGGGGCTGTTTACGGCCATCACCAACGTGGCGTTTGACAGCGCCGTGGTGGCGGAAAGGATTGCGGAAACCAAAAAGGTTTTGGCGGATTTCTCCCCCGGCTGTTCGGGCTGCACGGGCTGCTGCTCGGCGGATTCGTTCGATTTGAGGGAAGTCTGGGCGGACGACGAGGATATCCGTTCGCTGAAAACCCTGATTCTTCTCGGCCTTCGCGGCATGGCCGCTTACGCTTACCACGCGCTGGCGCTCGGCTACTCGGACGCGGAGGTCAACGCGTTTTTCTATGAGGGCCTGCGGGCCGTCGGCGGTGATTTGACCGCGGACGAGCTTCTGCCCCTGGTTTTAAAGACGGGCGAAGTCAACCTCAAATGCATGGAGACGCTCGACAAAGCCAACACCGAAACCTACGGCACGCCCGAGCCGGTCACCGTGCCGCTGACGGTCGAAAAAGGACCGTTCATCGTGGTGACGGGGCACGACCTTCTCGACCTGCATAAACTTCTCGAACAAACGAAGGGTAAAGGCATCAACATTTACACCCACGGCGAGATGCTGCCCGCGCACGCCTACCCGAAACTGAAAGCGTATCCGCATTTGAAGGGCAATTTCGGCACGGCGTGGCAGAACCAGCAAAAGGAATTTGACAATATACCCGGGGCGGTGTTGTTCACGACGAACTGCCTGATGCCCGTCAAACCGAGTTACGCCGACCGTGTTTTCACCACGGAAGTGGTCTGCTACCCGGAGATGGTCCATATCGGGGAAGACAAAGACTTCACCCCCGTTATCGAGAAGGCCCTGGAACTCGGCGGTTACGCCGAAGACCGCGAAATGGCCGGTATCAACGGCGGCAAGACCGTTATGACCGGTTTCGGCCGGGGCACGGTGCTGTCCGTCGCCGATAAAGTCATCGACGCGGTGAAGACGGGCGCCATCAAGCACTTTTTCCTCGTCGGCGGCTGCGACGGCGCGAGGCCGGGCCGCAACTACTACACGAACTTCGTCAAACAAACCCCGCCCGACACGGTCATTCTCACGCTCGCCTGCGGCAAATACCGCTTCAACGACCTGGATTTGGGGACCATCGGCGGCCTGCCGCGCATTATGGACATGGGGCAGTGCAACGACTCCTACAGCGCCATTCAGGTGGCTCTGGCCCTCGCGAACGCGTTTGAGTGCGGCGTCAACGACCTCCCGCTGACCCTCGTGCTTTCGTGGTATGAGCAAAAGGCTGTCTGCGTTCTTCTGTCTCTGCTGGCGCTTGGTATGAAGAACATCTACTTAGGCCCTACCCTGCCGGCCTTTGTGTCGCCGAATGTGCTGAATATCCTTGTTGACAAATTCGCCATCCGGCCGATTTCGACGCCGGAAGAGGATTTAAAAAGCATTTTGGGTTAATCGGCAGCCCGCTTCTTTTTGTCCGGAAGCGGGCTTGCCTTTGTTGTGAAAATGTCATATAATAGGGCTACCAATATAAAGGAGATGAAAGATATGTTGTGGAAGTGTTCCGTTTGCGGCATGATTGTCAAAGGAGACACGCCGCCCGAAAAATGCCCGAAATGCGGGGCGCCGGCTGAAAAGTTCGTGGCTTTAACCGAAGAGGAAGCGCAAAAGGTTTTGACCTCCGACCGCACAAACGACATACATATGGAAATTATCAACCTCGCGATGGAGATGGCCGCGCTCGCCGAAGAGGGCATTGCGCTCAACCTTGACCCGCCTTGCGTATCCGCATTTGAAAAGGCGAAAAACGAGGCATGGATCATCAAACAGAGGTGCAAAGCCGAAATCGCCGGCCATGTCGGCAAAGGAAAGTGGTAAAAGACTTCAGCCTTCCGCTTTCAGATAACAGACCAAACCGGCGGAATAATAATCCGCCGGTTATCAATTTGGCAACCATCGGGGCAGACATGCAGATCTGCCCCAAAATACATTCATGAATTCTCGTCGACAAGCTTTTCGAGGCATTTGAAACTGACGCGCGTCGATTTCAATTCATCCTCGTCAAAGTTGTTGTCCTGCTCATAGACGATATAGGGTATGTCGAGTTTCATGCAGGCTTTGAAACACGCGTTGAGGTCCACTTCGCCGAAGCCGAGTTCGGTAATCATCGGGAAGCCGGTAATCTCCCCGTCCTTAAAGTGGCAGACTTTCACCCGGCCTTTCATCCGTTCGAGGAACTTCGCAGGGTTTTCACCGCCGACCTGAATCCAGTAAACATCGGGGATGAAGCCGAACACCTCGGGGTCGCTTTCCTCAAGCAAAAGGTCCATAATGGTTTTGTCGCCGTCGATCTTTTCAAACTCAAAGGCGTGGTTGTGATAATTGAACCGCATCCCCTGCTTTTTCATGCGCCGGCCGATATCGTTGGCTTCTTTGATAAAATCACGGACGCCTTGCGCCGTCTTTCGGCTTTCGCCGGGCATACTGCCGATGCCGATGGCGTCGCAGCCCATCATTTTATGTTCTTTGATGAGGTTGGCAAGGTCGTTTTGCATGCGGTCAAACCCCTTGTGGGTGACGCAGACATCCATGCCGTATTTGTCGACCAAATGCGCGACTTTCTCCGGCTCGATGGGGCCGATGCCGGAGATCTGGATGACGTTGACGCCGATGTCTTGCAGGAAAACAAAAAGTTTTTCCGTCTCTTCATAGGTTTGTATAAACCGGCGCAGAGTATATAGCTGGACTCCGATTTTTGGCATTGTCATGCTGGTTTCTCTCCTATTCCCCTGTTCGATTCGCGAGGCCGATGGCCTCCCGTTAAAAATAATATCGTCTCCCGTACGGGTACATTCCTCCGCCTGCCCAGCAGAATCTGCCCTTGAGCAGTTTCGGCAGCAGCAGTTCATTATCCTCGTAGCCGTAAGGGTAATTCATGATTTTATAGGCTTCCGCGTATGTCGTATGGGCAAGATGGCCGCGGAAGCGCGCCGCCACCTCTTTTTCGAGGGCAAGCCCTTTGCCGTTGGCGTGATGCTGGTTAAATACCAGCAGGCTTTCTTTGACTTTGTCGAACACACTGCCGATGTCGATATAAAAGTCCGGGTTGAAATAGTTTGAGGTTTGGTTCGGCCCCGCCTCGAACGCGTAAACCTCGCGCGGCCGGCTGCCGTGGACATCGGCGAGGCACAAGGCGTCAAGGGTGCATTTCGCAGCCGCGACATGCTCGATGTGATTGTCGTGATGCCAATGCATAAAAGCGATGTCGGGTTTCAACCGATGAATCTGCTCTTCTATTATATCAACATTTTTCTGGTTGTAAAAGTAAGTTTCCTGCGTTCTTTCGCCCGTGATGGTTTTCGCCGCGCCGAGCACGGCCGCGGCGTCCGTTTCCTGCTTGTTCATCACCGCGAGCGTTTCATCGTCAAATGACGCGTGGCGGGTGCAGGCGACATTGAGAAAAACCGTCTCGCAGCCGGCGCTTTTCAGCAGCGCGGCGGCCCCGCCGGTGCCGTATTCGCAGTCGTCGTTATGCGCGCCGACGAATAAAACTTTCGGGCTCTTTTTCATAATTGCAGTTCCTCGCAATCAAGCGTATCCGTGGGAACAGCCGTCATAAAGAGTTCAAGCGTGCCGCCCGCGGCAAGTTCTTCGTGGCGCAAATACGCCCGCGTGATGTCCTTGCCGTTGAGTTTCGCCGCCTTTACATAAATACTATCCCCGCCGTTGCCGTGTGTCAATACGGTGAAGTCATTTCGCAGGCGAAGCACCGTTTTCTCCATGACGGGGCTGCCGATAAGAAAATATTCCGTCCCGGCGACGGGGAACAAACCGGCGGCGTTGAACACGTACCAGGAGGAAAGCGCGCCGGAGTCATCGTTTCCGGGCAAGCCGGCCGCGGTGTCGTCATAGCGGCACGCCATCGCGCTTCGGACTATTTCGCACACACGGCTGTGCCGGCCGATAAACGAATAGTTGTACGGCGTTTCGATATCCGGCTCGTTGTTCATCCCTTCGAACGACGGATGGCTTTCGGCGTAGATTCCGAGGATATGGTCGGGGGTCGGCGTGCGGAACTGCCGGACGCGCCTTCTTGTGTAACCGAAAAACCGGTCGAGAAGCGCCTCGTATTTCTTATCGCCGCACAACGCGATTCTCTCGCGGATAAACGGCGAAAGGCGGAACGAGTAATTCCAGTAGGTGCCTTCGTAATACTCGACGCCGGGGCCGTGTTTGAGCATACCCTCGCCGGTGTCAAATGCGTCGAGCCACATTTTTGACTTCTCGCGGCACCGTTGAGCGATTGTTGTCTCGCCAAGCGCTTGCGCGAGTTTCGCGGTGAACGCGAACGCGTCGCCCATATCCCAGACATGGGTGTTTCTCATCGGCGCGAGGGCCGCTTCCTCCAAGTCGCTGAGCATCAGTTTCAAAGCCCGGCGGTAGTCGATGCCGTCGATTTTATAAGAATAGGCGGTCATTATCAGGCTGTGCGCCAAAGAGCGCGCCTGGTTCGAGCAGCGGTCGAATTTACGCTCGAGCAGCACGCAGACGGGAAAACGCCCGTTTTGCTCCTCGGCGACGCTCAACAGGCCGTTGATGAGCGCCGCGTATTTTTCGGGGTAAAACAGGGCCATGAACGGCAGGGCGGTTTTATACATGTCCCACATCGTGGCGATATCCGTAAACAGGCCGGGGGAAGATGTTAAGAAGTTTTCATGGGAGATATCAACGGGTTTCTTCTGCGCCGCGTAAAGGCAGGAATAAAAGATCCGTTTCTCTTTTTCGCCGCCCCCGGCGTCCGCTATGGCCAGCGCGGCCTCCCACGCGGCCTTGGCTTTTTTCAGGGCTTCGCCGAAGCTCGCCGGGGATGTTTCGTCATACGCTTTGGCGTTCGACGCGTTTGTCAGGGAAAACGAGATTTTCAGTTCGTATTCGTCCCGGCCTTCGGGCAACTCGGCGACAACATAACGGACGCCGTTTTCCGCGGTTTCATACACCGTGTCACAGCCGTCGAATTTCGCGTAAGCGAAAAGCTCGGGTCCCGAAAACACCGAATGGGTTTGAACTTCGGTACCGCTGATATGTATGTCAAGTTCCCGGGCGCATTGTGCCTTTGGACGGTCCAAATCCAGCCCTCCCCATGCGGGGTTGAGGACAATCCGGTTGCCTTTCGCTTGCCGGAAACAGACTTTGTAGAAGGCCGTATCCCTCGAAAGCGTTACGGTCACCGAAAAGGCCGCCGTTTCTACCGAATACTCGCCCGGCGCCGCGCTTTCCTTCAGAACCCTCTCGTAAAGCGGAAGCCCTTTACAGGTAAAACTCGTCATGAAATAGTTATAGAACTCGTCGATGAAACCCGTGCCCGACACGGCGTAGTGGGTGAAGCCCTTGATTCGTTTGGTTTTCGTCTCTTTCCGCGGCACCGAGCTCGAACTCGCGCGGTAGATGTTATAGCCGGCGGGGTAGCAACCGTTGAACGGCACCACGGTCAGGGCGTTGTACGGCAGGCACGCGGCCGGGCTCAGGTTGCCGATTTGCGGTTTCAGATAGAACCATTTCGAAGCCCGCGTATCGGTGTTTTTGAACTCGAATATATCGGAGCCGAAAAAGGGGTTGACATAATCCATATGGCCGCTCAAATTTTTACTTCCTTCCTTTTGGCATGCTTTCCACGGCTATCATGGCAATTATAGTGCGGCATGTCTTTTAAACGCCCACGGCGGGAGACAAGCCCCCGCCCTACCCTGCGGGATTTTTAGCCGTCAACAATACCGAAGAATATTAAAACAGACCGGAAGAAATTCACAATGTCCGGCATAAAGTTATAATTCTCATGCCAGGGGATGCAGGTGTACACCGGCATCTCCGGCATTTCCGCGCTGACGATATCCTCATAGAGAATGGACTGTGTGTCGAAATTTTTAATATCGTCCTCATAGAAGGTGAACGACCGGACGCCGCGCTTCGTGCCATCGCCGTAAACGTGAAACCCCGCGCCTTTGCAATAACCGAGGACGATGCCGTCGTCCGTTTTGCCGACATAATCGTTGTGGTGGTCGTGGCCGAAGAAGGCGGCGAACACATCGCCCTGTTCGACCCACGCGTCGTAGAAGCCTCTGTTTTCACCCGCCACGCACGGTCTCTCGCCGAGCGAACCCGCGATATGCTTTTCAGGGTCGGGCAGCCAGGTTTTCCCCGCCGCGGCGCCTTTCCCTTCCATCGCGCCTTCGGTGCCCGGAGGAACCTCGGTCATCAGTTCCGAATAAAATTCGGGAACGGGGATGTGCTGGAACAGAATCGACGGCAGGGGTTCCCCGCCGTTGGCAGTTTTTAATTCTTCACTCTTCGTTTTGTACCATTCGATTTGGTCGGGCTCTATCAAATCCTGATGGCCTCGAAACAGCTTGTACCCGCCCGAATAGACCATATAGATATTCAACGCATCCGCGGTGCCGGCGCTGTTTTTCACGGTCAGGTTGTAGGTGCCGCTGCCGGACAGCCGGCCGTCTTCAACCGCCAGGCAGGTCGGGTACTCCATAAACATCCGCAGCTGGTCCTCAAGGGTGACGAGCGCTTTGATACTTTCGCCGTCGTGGTTGCCAAAAACAACTGTGAACGGGATACCGCGCGCGTCGACGGGCCCGGCGATGGCGTGGATAGCGGCTTTCATCTTTGTTTTGTTCATGGTCAGCCACCAGCCGGCGTGATTATCTCCCGTAAATACCACCAAATCGGGTTTCACCGTATCGAGCGCCGCCTCAATGAGATTCGCGGTGCCGATGTGCAGCTGGTCGGTGTCCTGCGTGTCGGAGATTTGAAGGACGGTAAACGTGCCGTCGCTCCGGAATTGCGGAACCGGGCGCGGAGAGATATCGGCGGCGCCCGCCGCCGAGCCGATCAAACACACCATCGCGGCCGAAAGCAACAGCGAAACAACCGTTTTTACTTTTCTGTTCATAGCAGTCTTCCTTTCCGTCTCTCATGTCTTTTTCACACTATTCTGATTGTACCATAAAATGAATAAAAATACAGGTAATTTTTGAAAAAAGTGTTGACACATGAAAAACGCCGTGATAGTATGTAAAAAATCTTTTCTTTTCGCGTTACGATTTTCACCGTTCAAGAACGGTATCCTTGAAAAAAGGAGAAAACGCATGGCAGTGCCCGGTTCTTTGGTACTCATAATTATTGTAAGCATTATCGTCATTATCGTCGATGGTGCTTCCCGGGTTTTACCAAAGAACTCCTTGTGATGAAAACGCGAACATAGCGTAATCGACCAAGAGCCTGTGGTAAAACTCACCACAGGCTCTTAATGTTAATCAAAGAGGTTGGGAGGAAATAAGCATGAAACTGACGGGCGCGCAAATTGTCATCGAAGCGCTTCTTGAGCAGGGCGTCGACACCGTCTTTGGCTACCCGGGCGGAACGGTTCTCAACATCTATGACGAGTTGTACAAGGCCTCCGACAAAATCCGCCATATTATCACCTGCCACGAGCAGGGCGCGACCCACGCCGCGGACGGATACGCGAGGACCACGGGCAAAACGGGCGTCGTCATCGCCACCTCCGGGCCGGGCGCGACGAACACCGTAACGGGCCTGGCCAACGCGTACCTCGACTCGACGCCGCTCGTCGCCATCACGGGAAACGTCGCATGCCCGCTCATCGGGCGGGACACCTTCCAGGAGGTCGATATAACCGGCGTCACGATGCCCATCACGAAGCACAACTACATTGTCAAAGATGTTCACCGGCTCGCGGCTGTCCTGCGGGAGGCGTTTCAGATCGCCTCAAGCGGCAGGCCGGGGCCTGTTCTCGTGGACATTCCGAAAGACGTCCAGGCAGCTGTATGCGATTTTAAAAGAAAACCGGTCCCCGCCTCGAAAAGGCTTGAGAAGATCGACCCTGCCTCTCTCGAAAAAGCCGTCAAACTAATTAAAGACTCGAAAAAGCCCTTCATCTATTTCGGCGGCGGCGTCGTAATCTCCGACGCCTCAAAAGAGTTGATGGAATTCGCCGAAAAACTCGGCGCCCCCATGGGGTCGAGCATGATGGGGCTTTCCGCCGTTCCCAACGGACATCCCCTGTTTTTGGGGATGACGGGTATGCACGGCCGGTTCGCGGCCTCGAAAGTGTTGTCACTTTCGGACCTGATCATCGCGGTAGGCACGCGCTTTTCGGACCGGGCGACGGGCAACAAATCGGAATTTTCCAAAAACCGCAGGATTCTTCATATTGACATCGACCCGGCTGAGGTCGGCAAGAACATTCCCGCCTACGCCTCCCTTATCGGCGACGTCAAACAAGCGCTGCGGCTTTTGCTTGAAGCCGGTATCGAAAAGGCCTCGGGAAGCTGGCGTGAAGAGGTCGAGCAGATTAAAAGCATGCCCGACAGCCATCTCGGCATGGATATGGAAAAGCTCAATCCCCAGGCTATCATCGAGGATGTCTGCCGGCAATCGGAAGACGATTGGAACATCGCCACGGACGTCGGCCAGCACCAGATGTGGACGGCACAGTACTATAAATTCAAGCGGCCGCGCTCTTTTATCACCTCGGGCGGCCTCGGCACCATGGGGTTCGGCATGGGCGCGGCCATCGGCGCGGCCATCGGCACCGGCAAGCGTACGGTGTTGTTCACCAGCGACGGCAGTTTCCATATGAATATGAACGAAATGGCGACGGCTGTGTCGTTGAACCTGCCGCTGACCGTCATCCTGATGAACAACAACGCGCTGGGCATGGTGCGGCAGTGGCAGACGATGTTTTACGGCAGCCGTTACTCTCAGACGACGCTCAACCGGCAGACGGACTATGTCAAACTCGCCGAAGCGTTCGGCGCCGGGGGCATCCGTCTGACGGATAAAGACAAGATTGGCGCGGTGCTGGCCGAAGCGCTGGCGGCGAAAGGCCCGGTGCTCGTTGAGGCAGTGATTGACAGCGACGAGAAAGTGCTGCCGATGATACCGCCGGGCGGAACCATCAACGACATTATTTTAAAAGGGTAAGCGTTGAAATCGGTTCATTGAGAATTTTAACGGGAAAGGTAGGAATGCCACGATGGAAAAGGACCATTTTTTGCTTTCGATGCTTGTCAACAACGAAGCCGGTGTCCTCACCCGCATATCCGGGCTGTTCGCCCGCCGGGGTTTCAACATCGACAGCCTCTCTGTCGGGGAAACGGAAAACAGCAGTATATCCCGTATCACCATCGCCTCGCACGGGGACGACTACTTCAAGGAGCAAATCGCGCTGCAGTTGCGCAAACTGCACGATGTCAAAGTCGTCGAGCTGATGGACCTCGGCAGCACGGTCAGGCGCGAGCTTCTGCTGATTAAAGTAAAAATCGACGACACAACCAGCCGCAGCCAGATTCTTGAGGCCGTGAACATCTTCCGGGCGAAAATCATCGACCTGTCGCCGGTTTCGCTGACGATTGAAATCACCGGCGAAAAAACCAAGCTGGAAGCCTTTATCGAGTATCTTACCCCTTACGGAGTCAGCGAGTTATGCCGCACGGGAGTCACTGCCATTGGCAGAGGAAATTATATATTGAAAACTAAAATTAATGAGGAGGAAAATAGCAATGGCGAACATGTATTATGAAAAAGACTGTGATTTTGAGGTATTAAAAAGCAAAAAAATCGCGGTCGTCGGTTACGGCAGCCAGGGCCACGCGCACGCGCTGAACCTCATGGAAAGCGGCGCGGATGTTGTCGTCGGCCTGTACGAAGGGTCAAAGTCGGCCGAAAAAGCCAAAGAGGCCGGCCTGCCTGTTATGCTGACGGCGGACGCCGTCAAAGCCGCGGACATGGTCATGATTCTCGTCAACGACGAAAAACAGGCCGCCCTTTACCGCAAGGACATTGAGCCGAACCTTAGCGCGGGCATGACTTTGGCGTTCGCGCACGGCTTCAACATCCATTACGGACAGATCGTGCCGCCCAAGGATGTCAATGTGGTCATGATCGCCCCGAAAGGCCCCGGACACACCGTACGCAGCCAGTACCAGGAAGGCCGCGGGGTGCCCTGCCTCATCGCCGTGTACCAGGACGCCGACGGCAAGGCCAAAGAAACCGCGCTCGCCTACGCCTTGGGCATCGGCGGAGCCCGCGCGGGAATTTTGGAGACCACTTTCCGCGAGGAAACCGAAACCGATTTGTTCGGCGAGCAGGCCGTGCTCTGCGGCGGCGTGTCCGCTTTGATGAAAGCCGGTTTTGATACGCTCGTCGAGGCCGGGTACCAGCCCGAAAACGCCTATTTCGAGTGCGTCCACGAAATGAAGTTGATTATCGACCTCGTCGTCGCGGGCGGCCTGTCGTTCATGCGTTATTCCATCAGCGACACCGCCGAATACGGCGACTACATGACCGGCGGCCGCATCATCACAGACGAGACCAAAAAGGAAATGAAGAAGGTCCTTGATGAAATTCAGAACGGTACCTTCGCGCGCAACTGGATTTTGGAAAACCAGGCCAACCGCCCGGGTTTCAACGCCATGCGCAAAGCCGCCCAAAACAGCCTCGTCGAAAAAACGGGCGCGGAACTCCGCTCAAAGATGAGCTGGCAGAAGAAATAAGTCAGTGGTCAGTGGATAGAGGTTAGTGGTCAGAATCCCCCTCCGGCTGCCGCCGGTATCCCCCTTTAACAAGGGGGACTGGTAAGGTTGCATCTATTGCCTCCCTTGTTGTAAGGGAAAAGAACGCGGAGCGTTCTATGGGACCGCTTGCGGTGGTGGGATTGAAAAATTATAATCCTCAGCCGCTTTCGCGGCAGCTCCTTTGGAAAAGGAGCCTAATTTAGGAGGTTCCCCTATGAAATCCGATATTATGAAATCCGGCTGCGAGCGCGCGCCGCAGCGTTCCCTGCTGAAAGCCTGCGGCCTGACGGACGCGCAGATAGCCAAACCGCTCGTCGGCGTTGTCAACTCTTTTAACGAGGTCGTGCCCGGGCATATCCATCTCAATCAAATCGCCCGCGCCGTAAAGGACGGGGTTCTCGCCGCGGGGGGAACCCCGCTCGAATTCAACACCATCGGCGTGTGCGACGGGATAGCCATGGGGCACGAGGGCATGAAATACTCCCTGTGCACCAGGGAGCTCATCGCCGACAGCGTCGAGTGCATGGCCAGGGCGCACAGCTTTGACGCGCTCGTGTTCATCCCCAACTGCGACAAAATCGTGCCCGGCATGCTCATGGCGGCCGCGCGGCTGAACCTGCCGTCGGTCTTTGTCTCCGGCGGGCCGATGCTTTCGCCGGGCGACGGCGAAAAAAGTTATGACCTCAACAGTGTGTTTGAGGCGGTCGGCGCCCTCAAGGCCGGCAAAATCGGCGAGGAGGAACTCGGGCAAATCGAGGGCTGCGCCTGCCCGGGCTGCGGCTCCTGCTCGGGGATGTTCACGGCGAACTCGATGAACTGCCTGACGGAGGCGCTGGGGCTCGCCCTGCCCGGCAACGGCACGGTACCCGCCGTCTATTCGGCGCGTATCCGCCTGGCAAAACACGCCGGCGAACAGGTCATGGAGATGTTCCGGCGGCAGTTATGCGCCTGCGACATCCTCACCGGCAAGGCTGTGAAAAACGCGCTGACCGTGGATATGGCGCTCGGGTGCTCGACAAACACCGCGCTTCACCTGGCCGCGATAGCCCATGAGGCGGAGATTGCCTTTTCACCGGCCATGATCAACGAAGTCAGCAAAAGGACGCCGAACCTTTGCCATTTGGCCCCCGCCGGCTCCCATCATATGCAGGACCTTGACGCGGCGGGCGGCGTCGCGGCGGTTATGGCGGAACTCGCCGGGCTCGGGCTCCTTGACACCGCGCTGCCGACGGTCACCGGCAAGACGGTTGGCGAAAACCTCACCGGCGTTAAAAACAAAAACCCGGAGGTCATAAGGCCGGCCTCGAACCCGTATTCCGAAACCGGCGGGCTCGCGGTCCTATTCGGCAACCTTGCCCCGAACGGCGGCGTGGTCAAGCAAAGCGCTGTTTCTCCGGCGATGCTTCGGCATTCCGGGCCGGCGAGAGTGTTTGACGGTGAGGAAGCCGCGGTTCAATCCATATACGCGGGCGAAATTCAAAAAGGCGATGTTGTCGTCATCCGCTATGAAGGCCCCGCGGGGGGGCCGGGCATGCGCGAAATGCTCTCCCCCACCTCTGCCATCGCGGGTATGGGCCTTGACGAGCATGTCGCCCTGATCACCGACGGAAGGTTTTCGGGCGCCACAAGAGGGGCGGCCATCGGCCACATCTCGCCGGAAGCCGTCAGCGGAGGGCTCATCGCCTATGTCCGCGACGGCGATACCGTCAACATTGACATCGTCGGCCGCCGTATCGAGCTCGGCGTACCGGAAACGGAGATCGAGCAGCGCAAGAAGAATTTCAAGAGTCCGGCAAGGCCGGCGCTGAGCGGCTACTTAAAGCGTTACGCCAAAGCGGTTTCCTCCGCGGACAGCGGCGCTGTTTTAAAAGATTAGAGATCGGACAGCCGGCATCTGCCGCGGCAGATGAACCGTCCCCCTGTCTTGAGGAGGCAGCCTATGAAGATAGAAATCTTCGACAGCACCCTGCGTGACGGCGCGCAAAGCGAAGGTATATCGTTTTCTGTCAGTGACAAGCTGAATATCGTTCGGACGCTCGACGATTTCGGCGTCGCGTATATCGAGGCCGGGAACCCGGGCTCGAACCCGAAGGATATTGAGTTTTTTCAAAAAGCCGCAAACCTTAAGCTCAAGAACGCCGTGCTTTGCGCGTTCGGCAGCACCCGCAAGAAAAACACGCGGGTGACCGAGGACCCGAACATCCTGTCCCTGCTCAACGCAGGAACACCGACGGTGGCGATTTTCGGCAAGTCGTGGGATTTGCATGTCCATAAAATCCTCGGCGTCACCTTGGAGGAAAACCTCGCTCTCGTTTCCGACACCGTATCCTTTTTCAAAAGGCACGGCCGGGAGGTCATCTTTGACGCCGAGCACTATTTCGACGGCCGAAACGCCAACGCGGCGTACGCGATGGAGGTGCTTAAGGCCGCGGCGGCCGCGGGCGCGGACGTTCTGTGTTTGTGCGACACCAACGGCGGAGCCTCGCCCATTACGGTGCGCGCAGGCACCAAAGAGGCCGTCGCCGCGTTCCCCGGCGTCCGCGTCGGCATTCACTGCCACAACGACATCGGCTGCGCGGTCGCTTCCTCCATGCTCGCGGTCGAGGCCGGCGCCGTCCATGTACAGGGCACATTCACGGGCATCGGCGAGCGGTGCGGCAACGCGGATTTGAGCTGCGTCATCCCCAACCTGCAGCTCAAGCACGGCTACGAATGCGTCGCGAACGATTTGTCGATGCTCACCGAAACCGTCATTCGCATGGATGAAATTTCGAATCTCGTGGTGCCGAACAACAAACCGTACGCCGGCGCGAGCGCGTTCGCGCATAAGGGCGGCATGCACATCGACGGCGTCAGCAAACTTTCCCAATCCTTCGAACATATCGACCCGGCCCTCGTCGGCAACAAGCGGCGGTTTTTAATGAGCGAAGTCTCGGGCCGAACCACCGTGCTCGCGAAGCTCACGGCGCTCGCGCCCGGCTTTGACAAAAATTCGCCGGAAACGGCGCGCATCGTCAGCCGGCTGAAGGAGCTCGAGCACGAGGGGTACCAGTTTGAGTCGGCCGACGCGAGTTTTGAACTGATGGTGCTCAACATTCTCGGGCGGTACAAGCCGCATTTCCGGCTTTGTATGTACCGCACGAGCGGCGAATTCCCATCGCCCGACGGGGACAAGAGCGCGTCGGCCATGCTCAGCATCGAGGTCAACGGCAAAATGGAAACCTCGGCCGCTATAGGCAACGGCCCCGTCAACGCCCTCGATATGGCGCTGAGGAAAGCGCTGAACGTCTTTTACCCCGAGCTCGCGAAAGTCCACCTGACCGACTACAAGGTTCGTGTCTTGACCGCCGAACAGGCTTCCGCCGCGAAAGTCCGCGTTCTCATTGAGAGCACCGACGGCGCGGTTTCGTGGACGACGGTCGGCGTGTCGACCGACATCATCGCCGCGAGCTGGCAGGCGCTTGTGGATTCCATCGAATACATACTCAATAAGAAAGAGGTGACCGCCCATGAGCATGACCGCTTCTCAAAAAATCCTCGCCGCCCACTGCGGCAGGGAGTCCGTGGCGGCCGGCGACATGATTATGGCCGACCTGGACATGGTTCTGGCCAACGACATCACGGCCCCCGTCGCCATCAACGAATACCGAAAGGCGGGCTGTGACTGCATCTTTGACCGAGAAAAAGTCGCCCTGGTGCTGGACCATTTCACACCGAACAAAGATATCAAGGCCGCGGAACAATCCAAAAAAGTCCGGGAGTTCGCCGATGAAAAAAACATCGTGAACTTCTTTGATGTCGGCGAGGTCGGCGTCGAGCATTGCCTTCTGCCCGAAAAAGGTATGGTAACAGCCGGCGATTTGGTCATCGGCGCGGACAGCCACACCTGCACCTACGGTGCGCTCGGCGCGTTTTCGACCGGCGTCGGCTCGACGGATATGGCCGTCGGCATGGCATACGGCAAAGCCTGGCTGCGCGTTCCTTCCGCCATGTCTTTTGTGCTTCACGGAAAACCCTCCAAGTGGGTTTCGGGCAAAGACGTTATCCTGCATATCATCGGCAAAATCGGCGTCGACGGCACTTTGTATAAATCCATGGAGTTTTCGGGCGACGGCGTTCAAAACCTGACCGTCGACGACCGCCTGTGCATCTGCAACATGGCTATCGAGGCGGGGGCGAAAAACGGCTTTTTCCCGGTGGATAAGCAAACCGTCCAATATCTCGAAGACCACGGCGCCAAACCGCCCCGCGTATACTACGCCGACCCGGATGCCGCTTATGAATATGTGATGGAGATTGACCTTGCCGAACTAAAGCCCTCGGTCGCCTTCCCCCATCTGCCCGAAAATGTCAAAACTTTCGATGAAATCGGTGAGGTGAAAATCGACCAGGTCGTCATCGGCTCGTGCACCAACGGCCGCTTATCCGACTTCGTCACGGCCGCGGAAATCCTCAAAGGCAAAAAAGTCGCCAAGGGAGTGCGCGCGCTGATTATCCCCGCCACCCAGCGGATTTATCTTGACGCTATGAAACTCGGGCTGCTTGAAATTTTTGTCAACGCCGGCTGCGCGGTTTCCGCGCCGACGTGCGGGCCCTGCCTGGGCGGGCACATGGGCATTTTGGCGAAAGGCGAGCGCTGCGTCGCGACGACGAACCGCAACTTTGTCGGGCGCATGGGTGATCCCGGCAGCGAGGTATACCTCGCGAGCCCCGCGGTCGCGGCGGCTTCGGCGCTGGCGGGAAAATTGGAAACACCGGAAAACCTGTAATAAGAGACTGGAGGCACATTATGCTCTTAAAAGGAACAGTGATAAAATACGGGGACAATGTCGACACCGATGTCATCATTCCCGCTCGATACCTGAATACCTCCGACCCGAAAGAACTGGCCTCCCATTGCATGGAGGATATCGACAAGGACTTCGCGAAAAAAATAAAGCCGGGCGACATTATTGTCGCCGGCAGCAACTTCGGCTGCGGCTCCTCGCGCGAGCACGCGCCCATTGCGATCAAGTATTCGGGCATATCCTGCGTGGTCGCTAAAAGCTTCGCCCGCATTTTCTACCGAAACGCCATCAACACCGGCCTGCCGATTATCGAGACGGACGCCGAAATTGACAACGGCGACGAGCTGGAAATCGACCTCGCCGCCGGCACCATCACCAACCTCACCAAAGGCGAAACAAGCACCTTCCCGCCGTTTCCGGCGTTTTTGCAGGGGATAATTGACGCCGGCGGGCTGATGAACGCGATGAAAAAAATATAAACCCAACTTTATTGGTTTGCACCTGCCGAGCTTTGTTCCCGGCGGGTGTTTATTCATGTTACATTATTGTCCAAATAATATTTATCCTCTTGCCATTTTAGCGGATTCTCATCCATGTATCTGCATATCCTTAAATAATCTTCTTCGTCGCGTACAACATGATCATAATAATGTGATTGCCACAGGGAGAATCCACAGGATTTGTTGGTAAAACGTTTTAATGAGGAGATTGTCTTTGGAACAATCGCATTCGTAGGGTTCGGCATCCCTGACGAACCGTTATTTATGAACAAGATAATATGAACATGATTCGGCATCACCACATATTTATCAATCGTTATGCTTGTACTGTTTTTGTTAATGAATTCAAGGCTTTCACATACTTTTATTCCGACATCCGACATTTTAACTTGCGGTTCGTCAAGGATGCCGAACCCTACATTTTCTTGCGGTTCGTCAGGGATGCCGAACCCTACAATTTCCGCCAAGATATTGCTTCTGTTTGCGGTACAGATTGTAATAAAGTAAGCGCCGTTTTGAGAATAATCATAACCTTTCAATCTTTGCGGTTTTCTTTGAGGGCATTCCACAAAAGCCATCTCCTCATTTCGTAGGGTTTTGCCGAACTATTCAATCACTCGACCTCAAACCCGAAAACACGGAATTTTTCATCGCCCCAAGTTGTAAGGGTGGTAAGCTTTACAGATAGGATGTTCTCCCACTCGACCTTGTGCCGGACAAAACGCTGATGGTTGTCCGTGATGTGCAGGAACACTTCCTTGCCATCCGCTTTCGTGCCGACAATTTTGTACTCTTTCACCAAGGATTCGGGCAGATGAAAACGGGTTTGTTCGAGCGGATAGTTGCAGGGCATGTTCTGATAGTTCCGGTTCAGGTTGCTGTCAAATACCAGCCGGATGCCGGCGATGGTTTGAGGCTTTTCAAAGGTATATTCCAGGTACTCGCCCACCGCTCCTATCCACAGGTTATCCTCGCCCCGGTCAACACCGCTGCGCACAATACCCGCGTTGCATACCGCGTTGCGGGACAGGGCCGAAACTTCCCGTTTGTGCCACGGGATATAACAATCATCGTCCATCAGCTGCTGCTGCAGCTTCGGGATTTCCAAACCTTCAAGCGTCGTGTTATCTTTCAGAGCCATGGCGACCGCGGTGCCTACAGCCTGCCCCATAATGCCGCAGGTTGCCATCACCCGCGAGGAGCTCATGGCGGCGTGGGTGGTACTGATGTTCCGGCCGGCGAAGACAAGGTTTTCTATGTTGTTTGAATAGAGGCTCCTTAACGGAATGCCCCAAGGCGAGGGGGCCGGGTGATGAATCGTGCCGGGTCCGTCGTGGTAAAAACCCTTCGGGAAGTGGTCGTCCATGGTCCAGCCGCCGTAGGCGACGATGTCGTCAAAGCGGCCTTCGGTCTCGACGTCGTTTTGGGTAATGATGTGCTTGCCGACATAACGCCGGCTTTCGCGCTTACCGGGCAGAAAGCCGATCCATTCCAGTTCCCAGTTTTCCACCCCGTGGTCGCCGTGGTTTTTCATGTGATCCCAAACGCCGTAGGCGATTTTCAGCAGCTCGTCGCGGTATTTGTCGGTGTCGTGGAGGCTGTCGCCGTCCCCGCCGAGTTCAATCCACCAGAAGTTGCTGTTTCTGCCGTGGCTCTTGTAGGGCAGGTCCTCGTCGGAAGGGTAGCGGTACGCCCAAACCGGCGGGATAAACACCGTCTTTCCCGGCGTTTCCCGGATTTGAAACAAACAGCTCATGCCCATAGTTTTATTGTCGCGGATATCGGGGGCTATCGATTCGTTAAAGTCGGCTTTCGCCTCCCGGCCGAGCATGAATTCCGCGCCGGTCAAGGGCGCCAGAATCGAATCACCCGAGCAGTCCGCGAACCAGGCCGCCTTGATGTCGTGCCATGTTTCGGCGTTCGACTGCCAGGCTTTGATACTCTTAATCCGGTTGTTTTCCGTTACGGCGTCAAGGCAGCTCGTGTTGAGCAGCAGTGTTAAATTCGGCTCGAGGATCGCTTTTTCATAGAGCACGCTGTCCCACAGCGGGTATTTGAGCCCGGGGTTCTGATAAAAGTTTTCAAGCGTCAGTTCCTCGACGATGCCCGTCTCGCGGTTATCCTTGCCATGGGCGCCGCAAATCCACATGCGGATTTCGCTCGAGGCGTTGCCGCCGAGCACCGGGCGGTCCTGGACGAGGATTGTCTTCGCGCCGTGCCTCGCCGCCGCGATGGCCGCGCACAGACCGGCTATCCCTCCGCCGACCACACAAATTTCTGTTGAATGCTTTACAGTCTTCATTCTAAACAATCCCTTGTTTTTTGATTACCGCGCACCGGATGTTGTTCATGCCCTGCTCGTCGTCATGGCTGTAGGAAACATAGATGTTGCCGTCCGGGCCTTCGGTGACGGCGGAATAGTGGAAAGCCCTGCGGCCGGCGGTGTCGAGCTCGAGGGGCGTGCACTCCCAGGTCTTCCCCTCATCTTTGGAAACGGCGATTCGCAAGCGCGCGCGGTTGTGGGGCCGTACTCCCTTGGCCAGATACGGGTCGGTGACGGACATGACCCATAGGCCGTTTTTCAGTTTGACGATGTCAAACCCGCCTTCGTGGCGCAGCGCCGCGTTGATTTGCAGGTTGGCGAAGGTTTCGCCGCCGTCGGCCGACTCGCAGCTGATGATGTTGCCGGTCGGCGTGCTGTTGCGGAAATAGGAGCGGAGCCGGCCGTCCTTCAGTTGTACGCTCGCCGCCTGCTCTGGCGCGATAGAGCCGAATGGCAGGCCGTAACCCCAGGTTTCGCCGCCATCATCGGTGTAAGCGGTTAAACAGCAATGCAGGCCGTCCGAATACAGCGGGATGAGCAGCCGGGTTTTGCCCTCGAAGTCAAATTCTATCGGTTTGTTTTTTGTCTGCCAGCCGAGCGGGCGGGTGACCGGGCGCCACTTCTTGTAGCCGTCTTCCACCCCCGCGGCCACCCTGCAGACCCTTTCGGACTCCCACCGGAGGTAAATTTCAAGAGCCGGCGTCAGGCCGGCGTAAACGCGGTTTTTCCGGAAGAAATCGACCGTATCCAAAATGGAGTTGCGGTATGCAATCACAAACGGGTCGGTGATGTACCGGTCCTCAAATTGTATGTATTCTTTTTTCGGAAGGGGATGTTCGGCGAACTGCGCGGCGGTTATGTAACGGCACTCGCCGTTGACTTCGCCGTAGAGATACCGGCCGTTTTCAAACCCGACGACCCGGCCCTGCAGTTCGTCCGGCCTTCCGGGGTTTAAGATTCCTTGTAAGGACCATTTCGGGCTTTTTATATAGCCGTTCGCGAATTCATAGCAGCCCTTTTCGGCAACCCGGTATTTCGGCTGCGAGGTTTCCCAGCAGTTGGCGAGCACCGGGTACCAGAAGAACCACAGGCGTTGCGTTTGGTCCAGAAAAACGGTCGGGTTGCAGTCGGCCATACCGGCGACATCGGCGATGACAAACGGCTCGAGCCACGCGGCGCCCGCGGGTTTTCTCGCCGCGAGTATGCGGCCGTCGTTGCCCTGCCGCTCGCCATCGGACTGAAACCAAACGCTCAGCAGTTCGCCGTCGGGCAGGCAGGCGATACCGGAACCGTGGGTGTGTTCTTTGATCAGCGGGAAAATGTCCTCGATAACGGGGGTTTCGTAACCGTCGAGCCCCTCGATCTTTACCGGTTCGAACGGTTCGCAGGGAACGGCCGCCGGTGGCTTCTTTTTCAAATAGTCAAGCGGCCTTTCGTTGCGGACCATTTGCTTGACAAAGCGCCAGCCCTTCACCGGCGCGGGTTTGGCGAACACTTTGACGGAGAAATGCCGTTGCCGGCTTTGTTTCGGTTTCGGCACGACCCCGGATTTGACGGTATAGGAGAAGTCGGTGTAATCCGGCAGCGTTTCCCAGGTCCCGCCCAAGTCCGGAGTGTTTCCGACCGGCCTCAAGCCGGTGGGCGTTAAGGCGGCCAGATTGATTTCCCGGCGCGTTTCGTTGAGGACGAATTCGTCCTTTTCGCCGAGCGGGCAAATCACATAGTCGCCGCTATCGAAGTTTTCGCCGTTGTCAAACGAATACGCCAGCAGGGCGCAGCGAAAGGCGTTCGAATACAGCGGCAGCACCAGCGCGTTTTTGCCGTAAAAATCAAATTCCAAAGGTGCCCCTCTCAACGAAAAACCGGTTCGCCTGGCGAAGGGGTAGTTGTATTTTTTCGTCTTCACCCCGTAGAGCTTTCCGAGCGCCAACAGGCGTTTTTCCTCGACAAACCGGCCGAACGCCTCCGCGTCAAAACCCAGTTTTTCCGCCAGCAGGCTGCCGATTTGTTTGTATCGCGCGCACAGTTCGGGCGCGAAGGTGTCCCGCGCCTCGTTGACCCCGTCGCTCTGCCTGCCGTCGGTAAAGCTGCCCCCCAAGCGGGGGTAAACCGCGTCGCGCCGGTCCCATTTGACAAAGTTGTCGCCGTAGTTGCCCTTTTCGGCGTACCGGAACATCGGCTGCGCCGTATCGATATCCACGCCGGGGAACGCGGTGTAGAAAAGGCGCAAAGCCCCGTTTTTACCGATCAGCAAATGCGGGTCCGCGCACCGAACATCGTTGATTTCGTCGAGCAAAACCGGCTCGCCGGCCCCGCCCGCCGGTTCGGCCATAAGGCAGATACGGCCGTTTTGGGCGGCGGCTTTTATAACGGCACCCGATGGCAATGTAATTTCGTTCATAAAACGCCATCCCCTACTTATCTATCGAGAACAGCATCGGCTCGTACGGTTCGAGCGTGAAGCCGTCCGACACCTGCCGTTGGCCGATGAGTTCGTCAAGCGTCCCGAGTGTCCGGCCTTTGTAAACGAGCGAGACATTTTTCACCGGCGTATCGTTGTAACTGCAGACATTGACAAGCAGCCTGCCGTTGTATTCGGTGACGCGCCATTCGACGTCAGCCACCGTATTGTCCAAGAGGCCTCCCTTGAACATCACGTCGTTCGGGCTCTTTTCCAAAACCCGGTTTCTCAGCGTGCTTTCATTCAAATAGAGGAAGGGCAGCGCCAACAGGATGCCGGCGATATTCCGGTTGAGCGATAGCCAGCCGAACACGCCCATCGTCGCGTCGATTTGGTAAGAAGTAAACAGCCTCAAAACACCGTTGAGCAGTTTCATCAGCGTACCGGCTAAAAACCAGACGGGGTTGACGCCGACGACCGTGCTGTTTTCGTACAGGCTTTCGAGCAATGCCTCATCCTGCGGCTTGCCGTTTTCATCCATGCTCATACAGCGGCTCAGCAGCATGACCTCGTTGCCGGCGAGCGCGTAGGCGTTGACGGCCTCAAGCGTCGAGCGCTTGACCCAAACGGCGTTGGGCACCAGCAGCAGCATGCCGTCCTCCAAATCGCCGAGGGTGTCTTCGGTGACAAACCGGAAGGTTTTGCCCGCGTTCGACGCTGCGCGGCACGCGAGCAGGAGATAGTTTGTGTATGTCGCGTCAAAGACCCTTGATGTATCCGAAAACAGAATCGCCACATCCTCTTTGGCGCTGTCGAAAGCCCGCACTTCATTCGCCAGACGGTTGATGTCGAGCGCCGTGCGGCCGACGGCGGCGACGCATTCCGGCCGGTGCAGGATGCTGCCGTTGAAATCGCTCGCGTCGTCGTAGGAGCGTTCCCAGACCCAAATCGTGTTCGCGTCCCGGCCGTGGATGGCGCCCTGCCACATATCCGCGCCGACAAACGAGGTCAGCAGTTTGTTCTCGTCATCGCCGTACAGTTTCGAGCGGTCGCCGATGATGTGGTCCTCAGAGTTGATGATCGGCGCGTTTTTGATATCGCCCATGTAGTCATACCAGGCTGTTTTAGAATACAGCGTTGAATTTTTGCTGTCGACATTGGCCCAAGTATCGTTGCCGTTGAAGTCGGTGAATTCCGCGAACTGCGCGTAATCGGTGCCCCGCCATGCCGAGGTCTCGTTATAGGACACATAGCTCATTACCTTCGCGGAAACCGGAACGCCGGGGGCGATTTCTTTGATGATGCCCGTCATCCATTGATGCCAGCCGGCGAACAGCCGGTTGTTGAAAAGCACCCACTCGCGCGCGAGAGCCGAGCGCTCGCCGGAGGGCGGCATCGAAATCTCCTCAAAACCGGCATACGCGGTACCGAGGGTTTCGTTGAGCTCGCCGACGGTCGCGTATTTGTTTTTCAGGTATTCCCGCCAGGCGGGGGTGTCATAAGCCGACTCGGAGCTGACATAAACGGGCTCGTTGGTCAAACAGATTTCAAACAGGGAGTCGTACCGGGCGACGATGGGTATCAGCGTTCGGAGATAAGTCTCCATGACCCGCCGGGCAACCGGGTGGTTGATGTGGTATTTGATGAACCCGCCGCTTTCGGGAAAGGCCAAATCCGGATACAACTCATACAGAAAACCGGGGAAATAGTGCGGCGATATCAGCAGGCTCACGCAGACATTGTTCGCCGCGGCTTTCTGAAGAGTCGGCACAATCCGGTTGTATATCGCGGCCGTGTTCACGTCGAACGCGTCGTCCTCAAGCAGGTCTGCATGGCTGCCCTGCCCCCGCGGCACAATGACGGAGTCCGGCCCCATTTCGTTTTGAATAATACTCGCGCCGAGGCTGTTCATCACCGTGATGTCGTTCGCGGCGGTGCCGAAATGGCCGTAACCGATGAAATAATACGGCCTGTCGCCGGCGGTGGTCGGCGCGATAATCGAGCCGCCTTCAATTTTTCTTTTCCCTGTGAGGTAACGCGGCGAGCCCAACGGCGCGGCGGCGCCGCCGAGAATCCCCTCGAACCCGCTCTTCGCTTCGGCGTAAAGGCGGTTGAGGGAATTGACCGTGAACTCGAGTTCCTCGGCGTAGTTGTTCGTTTTGTCCTCCGCGAGGATTTGCGCGAACTTTTTAAGCACGGCGATGTTGACCTGTTCGTAATCGCAGCTCAAATTCCGTTGTTCGCATTGCGCCGCCAAACCGTCGAGCTCCGCGATCATCGCGTCGAGTTCGGTGAGGTCGAGTTCCGCGATATTGCCGGTGACGGTCAGGCCGGCCGCGCCGGCTTGAACACCGAAAGCGGAAAGCAAAACCGCGAAAGCGAGCAGCGCCGAGAACAGTCTTTTCAGCCTTTTCATCAAAGCACCTCATTTTTAGGTTTTTTCCCTAACGGCTCTACCGCTATTATAACTTTCATCCGGCTCAATTGCATCAAAAATAACAGTTAAGTCAAGAAAAATTGAAATTTTTCATATTTTACTGACTTAACTGTCATTTTACGATTTTTAGTGTATATTTTTAATTTCTTATGGAACTTTTTTCTGCGCCACCAGATAGTCTTTCAGAAACAAAACCGCCTCTTTATACCCCTCAAACCCGAGGCCGCAAACGGTCTTGACGCAGGCCATGCCCGCATAGGAAACATGGCGGAACGCCTCGCGGCTGTAAATATCCGACAGATGCACCTCAACGGCGGGTAACGCGACGGCTTTCAGCGCGTCGAGAATTGCGATGCTCGTGTGGGTATAGGCGGCCGGGTTGATAACGATGCCGTCAAAGAGCCCGAGCGCCCCCTGAATCGCGTCGACGATGGCGCCCTCGTGGTTTGACTGAAAGAATTCGGCCTCTATGCCGTTTTCGGCGCAGACGGTTTTGACATACCCGATTAAGCCGTCGTAGGTCCGCGCTCCGTAAATCTCCTTTTCGCGGATGCCGAGCATATTGATGTTCGGGCCGTTAATCACAAGCAGTTTCATAAAACACCTCTGATACCGTATCGGCGGCTTCTTCAGCCGTGCCGTCGTTGTCAAGCGCCATGTCGCCGATTTCGCGGTACAGCGGCAGGCGCGTTTCGTAGAGTCTCGCGAGGGCGCCGTCGCCCTCGGAAAGCGGACGGCCTTCGCGCTCGAGCTTGTCGAGGCCGCGTTTCAGAAAAACAACGAAGCCGTTTTGTTTGAGGTTGCGCCGGTTTTCGCGGCTTAAAACCGCTCCCCCGCCCGTCGCGATGACCTGCCCCTTCTCCTTGCCGACCTTCGCGACGGCTTCGGCTTCGATTTCGCGGAAGCGTTCCTCGCCGAACCGTTCAAAAAGTTCGGGGATCGCCATGCCTGCCTCCCGCTCGACAAGCTCATCCGTGTCGACAAAGGCTTTCCGCGTTTTTTCCGCTAGGAGCTTCCCGACGGTGGATTTGCCGCTGCCGGGCATGCCGACGAGGACGATGTTGCTCATCGCCAAAGTAAGCTTTTTGACAATCGATTCGATTTTTTCCTCCGGGAGGGCGGCGCCGGTGAACAGCTCGCTCGCTTTTTTCGCCTGCGCAGCGAGCATAGCCAGGCCGTTCGCGCGGGGAATGCCGAGTTCGGCGGCCTGCTGCAGGAGCCTTGTGCGAAGCGGGTTATAGGTGACGTCAAGAACGCCGGCGCAGCGCGGGAACAGCGTTAAGTCGACCGGGGATTGTTCCGTGTCCGGATACATCCCGACCGGGGTGGCGTTGACGACGATGTCGGCGTCCGCCTGTTCGCCGATGTTGGCGTAGTTGACTTTGCCGGTTCTCGAAACGACGGCGACTTCCCGCGCGCCGGCGTCGGCCGCTACCGCCTCGGCGGTGGCGCCGGTGCCGCCGCTGCCGAGCACGAGGACTTTTTTGCCCGCGAAGCCGATGCGTGCCCTTTTCGCCATGTACGCGAACCCGTAGTAATCGGTGTTGTCTCCGTATAAAGAGCCGTCGGCGGCGGTGACAATCGTGTTGACGCTGCCGATTTTCGCGGCCGTGTCCGAAATGGCCGAGCAATACGCGATGACGGCCTTTTTATACGGTATGGTGACATTGAGCCCCCGGAATTCACGGCGGCGGAAAAAGCCCTCGAGTTCTTCCAGAGGCAGGCTGACGATTTGATAATCGTAGCCGCCCAGCAGCGCGTGAATCTGCCGGGAGTAACTGTGCGAAAGGTGCTCGCCGATGAGGCCGTATTCCATCATCCACCGCCTTTGTCAGGATTCGGCATAGTTGCCCAAAAAATCGAACTGTTCGCTCCCCGCCGCGAGGTCGCACAACAAGCCGACGACGGGTTCGGAAGCCACGGAGGCGTCGATGTCGAAATAGAACATGAACTCAAAGTTTTTGTCGGGAACGGGGCGGCTCTCAAGCTTCGTGAGGTTGAGGCCCAACACGGAAAACTTGGAGATGGTTTCATACAGAGAGCCCGGCCGGTGCGGCAGGGACAGCATCAGGCTGATTTTGTCGGCGCCCGGGTAGATTTCGAGTTTTTGGCTGATGCAGATGAAACGGGTGAAGTTGTTGGCCCGGTCCTGAATGTCGCTTTTCGCCTCCTGCAAGCCGTAGAGTTCCGCGCAGTCGCGCGAGGAGATGGCCGCCACATCGTTCCGGTCGGATTGCGCGACCGTTTGGGCGGCGGCGGCCGTGTTTTCGACCACGGTCACCTTGACATTTTTGAGGTTCATCAAAAAATTCTCGCATTGGCCGATAGCCTGCTCGTGGGAGAAAATCTCACGCACATCCTCCGCTTTGCAGCCGGGCTTGACCAACAGGGAATGGTCGATTTTCAGTTTCAGCGAGCGGACAATGTGGAAGTCATGCCTTTTCATCAGGTCGTAGACCTGCGTGACGGAACCGTGCGAACTGTTTTCAATGGGCAGGATGCCGTAGGCGCAAAGCCCCTTTTCCACCGCCCGGAACACGCCCTCGAAAGTGTTGAAATACATAATGTTCGGCAGGGAAAACAACTTGTCCGCCGCGATTTGCGAATACGCGCCTTCGACGCCCTGGCAGGCGACGACCGCCCGCTGCGGGAACTGCGCGGGAGTGTCCGCCACAGCCCGTTTGATCTTTTCGGCGAGGGGCGAGCCGCCCGCCAAAACAGTGTTCTGGTAGGACCGGCTTAAGCTGAACAGGGTCGAAAACAGCGTTTTTATATACTTCTGCTGCTCGGGGTCAGCGTTTTCCGTCAGGCGGTAGAGAATCTCGCGCTCCCGCCCTTTGTCGAGCACGGGCAGGTTGTTCTCCTTTTTGTAAAGGGATACCTTCTGTGAGAGTTCCATACGCTCAAGAAACAACTCCCTGAGTTTGTCGTCGAGCGCGTTGATGTTTTCCCTGAGTTGTGTGATATCCATGCCGTTTCTCCTTCGTTTATAGTAGAAAATCCAGAATTGCCAGGGCGGTGACCGCTTCGACGACGGGCACGGCCCGTGGCACGATGCAAGGGTCGTGTCGGCCGCGAACGGCTAAAACGGTGTCGGTTTTCGCTTTCAGGCTAACGGAAGCCTGCTCTTTGCCTATGGACGCGGTCGGCTTGAACGCAGCCCGGAACAGCAGAGGCATGCCCGTGCTGATGCCGCCGAGAACGCCGCCGTGGTTGTTGGTCTTTGTCCGCACAGCGTCCCCGTCGTAAAAATACGGGTCGTTGTGAAGAGAGCCGCGCATTTTCGCCGCCTGAAAACCCGACCCGAACTCGACGCCGCGCACGGCGGGAATGCCGAACATTGCGGCGGCCAGGCGGTTTTCGAGCCCGTCGAACATTGGTTCCCCGAGCCCGGCCGGCAGCCCGAGCGCGCAGCATTCGACCACGCCGCCGACAGAATCGCTCTGCGCCGCCGCGGCCTCAATTTCCCTGAGCATTTGCCGCCCCGCCGCATCGTTCAGAACTGTAAAGTCCTTTGCCTTTACAACATCCAACAAGGCCGCGTCGGTTTTGACGGGGTCAAACGCGTCGTCCTCCACGGCGCCGACGGCCGCGATATGCGCGCCGACGGTGACGCCGCGGCGTTGAAGGATTTGCAGGGCGATGCCGCCCGCGGCGCACAGCGGCGCGGTCAGCCGGCCCGAAAAATGGCCGCCGCCGCGCGCGTCGTGAAACCCCTTGTGTTTGACATAGGCGGGGTAATCGGCGTGGGACGGCCGCGGTGTGTCTTTGAGATTGTCATAGTCTTCCGAACGAACATCCGTGTTCGCGATGACGGCGCAAAGCGGGGCGCCGCAGGTGACGGAGTCGAGCAGGCCGGACAAGATTTCGGGGACATCCTCCTCGCGCCGTTTCGTCGCGTAAGAGCCGGACCCCGGCGCGCGGCGTTTCATAAAGCGCCCGAGTTCCTCCATGTCGATTGTCTCGCCGGCGGGCAAGCCGTCGACTACGACGCCGATGGCTTTGGAATGCGACTGGCCGAACACGGACACCTTAATATTTTTGCCAAATTCAGACGACATCGGCCTTCCCTCCCAGTTGTTTTAAATCTTCAAAGAAACGCGGGTACGATTTCCCCACGGCCCCCGCGCCGCGAATTTCCACCGATGTTTCGCAGGCAGTCCCCGCGACGGCGGCGGCCATGACCATCCGGTGGTCGTTGAAGCCGTCGGCTGCTCCTCCGCGAAGCGTTCCTTCGCCGTGTATGACAAGAGCATCTCCTTCGAGTTCGGCCCGGGCCCCCAATGCCTTCAGATTCGAGGCAATGGCGGAAAGACGGTCGCTTTCTTTCAGCCGCAGCCGGCCGGCGTTTTCAAACACCGTCGTCCCTTCGGCGAACGCCGCGGCGACGGCCAGAACAGGCGCTAAATCGGGTGTCTCCGAAATGTCGGCGCGGATGCCTTTTAACTTGCCGGCGCGGGCCGTGACGGTTTGGTTTTTGACCGTGATATCCGCCCCCATGCGTTCAAGCAGTTGGACGATTGCTTTATCCGGCTGGCGCGACGAGGTGTCGAGCCCCTCGCAGGCGACGCCGCCGTTGACCGCCCCGGCGACAAGCCAGAACGCGGCGTTCGACCAGTCGCCCTCCGCCGCCGCTTCGCCGGGCGACGCATAGGTTCGGCCGCCCGGCACCGCAAAGCGGTTTTCCTCCCGGCTTACCCGGATGCCGAACTTTTCAAGCGCCGCGAGCGTCATGTCCGCGTACCCGGCCGACTCGAGCGGCGAGGTCAACACAATTTCGCTGTCTTCTTTCAGCAGCGGCAGGGCGAACAGCAGGCCGGACACAAACTGCGAGCTGATATTGCCGGGCAGCTCGAAGAGCCCGCCGCGCAGCGGCCCCGTCACCTTAAAAGGCAGCGTTTCCGGCTCGAACCGGCAGCCGTTCCTTGTCATCTGCCCCGTCAGCGGCGCCATCGGCCTTCCGGGCAGACGGCCTTCCCCGGTCATCGTGAACTCCGCGCAAAGCGCCGCGGCGACGGGCAGCAGGAAGCGCAGCGTCGAGCCGCTTTCCCCGCAGTGTAAAACAGGGTGGGCGCGAAGCCCTTGCCAAACCGGGTTCACGGTCAGTGTATCGCTGCCGCGCACGATTCGGCAGCCCAAAGCCTCCAGACAACTTACGGTAGCGTCAATGTCTTTCGAAAAGCCGTTGAGGTTGATTATTGTCTGTGATTTCGACAGGGCGGCGGCGATAAGCAGGCGGTGCGCATCGGACTTGGAAGCCGGCACGGTCAGGCGCCCTTTCAGAAACGACGGTGAAATCAGAATATCCATATCGATTATCCCCCGAGCCCCGCGGCGATAAAGCGTTCGAGTTCGTTCACGGGCACTGTTTTCAGCGCGCATTCCCCTACCCTCAGCGGAACAACCAAATTGACAAAATCGCCCGAACGCTTTTTGTCGGCCAAGGCGGCGTCCGCGAGCTCCTCCGCGCCGAACGGGCACGAAGACGGCAAGCCGTACTTGTCCAACAGCTCTTTCAGCGGTTCAAAACAGGGTTCCTCCGTCATGCCGAGACGGTCGCATGCCCTCGTGATGACGGCCATGCCTATTGCCACGGCGTGCCCGTGTGAACTTTCATACGAACTCAGCTTTTCGACCGCGTGCCCCACGGTATGGCCGAAATTGAGCAGCTGGCGCCGCCCGGTGTCAAACTCATCCGCGGCGACGACTTCGGCCTTGATGGCGACGCAGCGTTCGACGACGCCTTCGGTGTCCGCTTCAAAGCCGTTTGTTTTCAGAGACTCGAACAACTGTTTATCCGAAATCATTCCGTATTTTATCGTTTCCGAAAGGCCGTCAGCCAAAATCTCCGAAGGCAGCGTTGCGAACGTATCGCAATCGCAAATGACCGTCATAGGCTGCCAAAATGCTCCTGCGAGATTCTTGCCCGCCTTCAGGTTGACGCCGGTCTTGCCGCCGACGGAGGAATCGACAGCCGCCAAAAGAGTGGTCGGCATCTGGACGAACCGTATGCCTCTGAGGTAGACAGAGGCGGCAAAACCCGCTATATCCCCCGTCACACCGCCGCCGAGGGCTATGACGACGTCGCTTCTTGTGACGCGGTTTTCTGCCAGAAATTCCAGCAGTTCCAAAAATACAGTGGTGTTTTTAGACCTCTCGCCGTGCGGAAAGACAAATTTCAACATGTTAAACCCGGTCGCCTCCAAGGAATCGGCCACCTCGCGCGCGTATAGCGCGTTGACGTTGTCGTCCGTCACCAAAACGGCGCGGCAGGGCTTCACGCTTTGAGCAAGGATGGCCCCGGCGCTTTGCAGCAGCCCCCGTCCTATATGAACATCGTACGGTGATTTTTCACAGTGTACGGTTACTTTTCGCATTCTGTTTCGCTCCCTCAGTCTCGCTTCGCTCGACAGCTCCCTCAACCGAGGGAGCCTTGGCACTAACCACTAATCAAGCATCTGCTTGATTTCCCGCCCGTCGCGAAGCAGGCCGTTGAGCGCTTCGGCGTCTTTGTTCCGGATGACGGTGCGGTAGTCGCCGAGCCGGGCGATGATGGCGTCGAGCTCTGCGGCCAGGTTGTCGGCGTTGGCCAGAAACAGCTCGGTCCACATCTTCTCGTTGAGTTTCGCGACCCTTGTCATATCCTTGAAACTGCCCGCGGAAAAGCCTTTGTGTTTCAGCGCCGCGGGGCTTTTGACATACGCGCTCGAAACAACGTGAGCGAGCTGTGAGGTCAGGGCGATCATCGCGTCGTGCTCCTCGGGCGTGGTAATTTGGAAGTTGTTGAAACCGATGGAAAGGAACAGTTTCTTGAGTGTTCCGATCACTTCAATCGCGGTGCCGGCGGCCGGGGTGACAATCATCGACGCCTTATAGAACAGGTTTTTCTTCGAGTAATCGAAACCCGAGAACTCGATTCCCGCCATCGGGTGGCCGCCGACAAAGACAAAACCGTGCTCGTCGGCCAAAGGCTTCGCCGCTTCACACACGGCGCGTTTGACGCCGCAGCAGTCGACGACGACGCCGCCTTTTTTGAAAAACGCCGCGTTCTCCCGCAAGCAGTTCAGCGTGGCGTCAAGGTAAAGGGCGATGACGCAAATGTCGCAGGAACCCATCGCTTCCCGGCTCAATTCCCCGTCGATGGCTTCGAGCAGGCGCGCCTTGTAAACGACGGATTCGTTGATGTCGTAGCCCAAAATCGTATGCTGCGTGTTTTTCTTGACGGCTTTGGCAATCGAACCGCCGATGAGCCCGAGCCCGATAATCCCGATTGTCATGGCTTTCACCCCCGCGGTATGGTTTATTTGGTGTATTTAAAAGCGAACGGCTCGATCGCTTCGATTTCCCGTGCGAGGCTGTCAAACGCCTCGGGCGTCAGGGACTGGACGCCGTCACACAGGGCGTGCGGCGGGTCGTTGTGGACCTCGACCATAATGCCGTCCACCCCCGCGGCGATGGCAGCGACCGCCATGGGTTTGACGAGTTTGGAAAGCCCCGTCGCGTGGCTTGGGTCGACGATGACCGGAAGGTGCGACAGTTCTTTGAGTAGCGGAACCGCGGAAATGTCGAGGGTATTCCTGGTCGCCGTCTCAAAGGTCCGAATGCCGCGCTCGCACAGGATTACCTGCTCGTTTCCGCTGGCCATGATGTATTCCGCGCTCATCAGCAGCTCCTGCAGGGTGCTCGACAGGCCCCTTTTGAGCAGTATCGGTTTTTTAAGCCGGCCGAGTTCTTTCAGAAGCTCGAAATTCTGCATATTCCGCGCGCCGACCTGAAGCAAATCGACATTGTCGAACAAATCCAATTGGGATAAATCCATGATTTCCGTCACGATGGGCAAACCCGTGAGCCTTTTGGCCTCGAGCAGCAACTCGATGCCGTGGCCGCGAAGGCCTTGGAACGCGTAGGGCGAGGTGCGCGGTTTGAACGCCCCGCCCCTCAAAATCGCCGCGCCGGATTTTTTCACGCTTTCCGCGATGCCGCAGACCTGCTCCTCGGACTCAATGGAGCAGGGGCCCGCGATCATCACCGCGCGGCCGCCGCCGACCTTCACGCCGCCGACGTCGATGACCGAGTCAGCGGGATGGAACTTGCGGTTCGCCTTCTTGTACGGCTCCTGCACGAGTTTGACATCCTCGACGATGCCGAGCGCGCGAATCAAATCGGCGTCGACGACCGTCGTGTCGCCGATGAGGCCGAGCACCGTCTGGTGACGGCCGGTGCTGACATGGACGTCGATACTCAGGCTTTTCAGCCAATTCTTCAAATTTTCAAGCTGCTCGGTGTCGTGGTTTTCCTTTAAGATAACAATCATTTTAGCGTTCTCCCTTCGCCCGTTTCAAATAAAAAAGCCCCCCAGCGAATTTCGCTGCGGAGCTTGATTTGTGACTCGCCCGATTCAAGCGTTCCCCGATGCAGCAAAATTCTTACCCGCCCTGCCGTAAAATCCGGCAAAGCGAAAGCAAAAATAACCGTATGCGGGTGTACGCGCCATGGCGGCTTCTCCTACAAAAGAGTTTTTTTGATTATTGCATACACTTTTGCCGTTGTCAAGCGTTTTTTAAAAATTTTACGGTTTAAACCGGTGAACTTGTAATTTTTCCCGCAGGTGTTATACTGATATGCGATAAAAAGCGGAGGGATACGATGAATATAAACGACATTGTTACAAGTTTGCGCGGCTGCTCATGCGGCCGCGAACACCGGACGGACATCCGCGCCGTCGAGATTCATAGCGGAATCACCGCGTCGGCGGGGGAACTTCTCGGCAAACACGGCTTCCCGAAAAAAATACTGTTTGTCGCCGACCGCAACACCATCAAAGCGTCGGCCGGTATCACGGAAAGCCTGCTCACCGCGGGTTTCGCCTTGAAAGAACACCTCTACGGCGATTTGCGCGTGGCGGACATGGAGCAGGTCGAGGAGTTGGAAGGTCTTTGCGCGGACATTGAGGGCATCCTCTCCGTCGGAACGGGCTCTTTAAACGACATCTGCCGTTTGGCGGCCTTCCGCCAAAACAAGGAGTTTGCCATTTTTGCCACCGCGCCGTCCATGGACGGATTCGCGTCGAACTCCTCGCCGATCACCAAAAACAACTTCAAGGTGTCCTACCCCGCCCGCCAGCCCTCGGTCATCCTCGCGGACACGAAAATCCTCGCGGATTCGCCCGCCGAACTGAAATCCGCCGGGTTCGGCGACATGATCGGGAAATACACCGCCCTTGCCGACTGGCGCATATCCCATCTTCTGACCGGCGAGCACTACTGCGAAGCCATCGCCGCCCTTTCGGAAAAAGCAGTCAACAACATCGCTTCCATGGCGGAGCGGATTACGGCGCGCGACGAAGAGGCCGCGGCCGCCGTGATGGAATCGCTGGTGCTGTCGGGCCTTTGCATGGGGCTCGAAAACAGCGTCCGCCCCGCTTCGGGGGCGGAGCATGTGCTTTCGCATTTCTGGGAGGTCAAGAAGCTGCAGGAAGGCCGGATTTCGGATTTTCACGGCAAAAAAGTCGGCGTCGCTACGGTTCTCATCAACAAAATTTACAGGGAGATGACCCTCCTGCCCGCCGTGGAACCGGCCCGCGAAAACCTCGATTGGAATGAAATCACAGACGCCTACGGCGAAGGGCTCGCGGACGAGATGCTCAAGGCCAACCGACCCTCTGTCACCGACGGCGTTACCCCCGCCGCGCTGCAAGCCGCCTGGGGCGATATCCGGCAAATCGTCGACGACACCCTGCCGGCCGACGCAGAGCTACTTCGCCTTATGGCGGCGGCCGGGGCGCCGGTGACTCCGGAAGAGATCGGCGTGAGCGCCTCGCTTTGCGCGGCGGGCTTGAAATACAGCGCCTTTATGCGCCACCGGTTGACGCTGATGCGGCTGAAACCGATGCTGCGTATTAACGAATGCAACTCGTAAGTATTCCGCTTGGAGTGGGAAATGGCTATAAAGTAGTCGAAAAATTACATATGAAAGATATAACTTGAAATACACGAAAAGATTTTTGAGGCTGTGCCGCATGGAATTTCTTCAGCGGCGCAGCCTCTTAATTTTCATTTTTTCTTTCGGATACGACCTGTGAACAGGGTCCTAAATAATATTCATAAACAGCACTAATATTTTATACCATACATTGGCAAAAAAGTAATCCCAATAACCGAAACCGTTGAGCCCGGGCAGTTCGCTGCCGTCTTTAACGGCAAGGGAAGCGGCTGTTATAACCTGCCTGTCATATTCAAAAGGATTGTTTTCGTCGATGGTAAACAACGTGCCTCCCCGGACATTGGTTTTACCGTATGAGTTATATGTCGCCCCCGGGCACTGTATGATGTCGACACCCTTGTAATCCGCGACAAATGAATTCACATGGTCATGCCCCGTGACACAGCCCAGCACATCGCCCCGTTCTACAAAGGCATCCCATTCGCCCTCGTTGTCCAGCGACGGGCACGGCGGCTCCTGCAGAATCCCGCTGAACTTGGACGGGTTCGGAACCAGGCTGTAACTTGTTCCGTCGCAGAAGTTTTTTGTCAGTTTCCCGAGGTTGGGGGTTCTGAAATAGAGCGCATCATAGACCTCTTTCACAATAATGTGCTGGAACGCGAGCGATGGAACAACATCGCCGCCGTTTGCCGCTTGCAGAGCCTCGCTTCTATTTCTATACCACTCAATCTGGTCTTTTCGTACACAGTCATAGCCGCTTTCGCCGTTTTCATAGTCCGAGTAGGCGCCGGAATCAAACAGCCACAGATTAAACGCTGTTTTTGTGCCGTCAGAACTTTTCACCTCCAGGTTATGCGTCGCGCAGCCGTGCAGAGCCGGGTCTGCGTCATACGCGAGGCAGCCCGGATACTGCTGATAGGCTGCCAGCATTTGTTCGGGATTAAAATCCGAACACTCGTCATCATGGTTGCCGAAAACAAAGGTAAACAGAATGCCTCTTTCCACCAGCGGCGAAAGCAGTTGTTCATATGCTTCCAAGCCGGAGGTAACGATGTTGTCCCCGCCGAAAACAACAATATCAGGCTGCGTTTTGTCCAGCACTTCATTGATGAACTCAACTGCCGCTTCCTTCATGGGGTATACATCCTGTACATCGGCCAGAAAAAGGATTTTAAATTTTCCGTTTTCATCAAACCGAAGTGTGCTTTGTTCCCGTGCCGTGTTCGCGGCCGCAGATACTGTGACAAGTGACAGTGTCATCACAGCGGCAAGAATTGTTGTCAATACTTTTTTCATTTCTGTTCCATCTCCTGAATTATTTAACGATCTATACCCGTTTACCGGCACCTTTGCCTTTTAATGCTGATGAAATCATACACTACAACTTAATAAAGCTGTATCGCCGGTATACTTCTCGTCGTTGGTCCCTTGCGGTCTTTTTTCAATAGGTTTCAGCGATCAGATTCATGTGGTTGATGTAGAAGTCGACAAGGGTGGTATCCTCGAAAAATTCGTGGTTGGCTATCTTTTGCCGATTTATGTCGACGCGGAATTACTACCTCAACTATTCTATATTCAAATTGTGCCGATGTCAAGAGCGTGGCAACCCATAAATCCGACTCAAAAAACAAGCCGGGTGCGGGCGGTTCCCGACTTGTTTTTAAGGGTTAAGCGGTTGTCAAACCCCCGTCCCTTTGACAACAATGCTCTTGTAACCGTCCCCGTCGAGCGTGACGCGCTCGAACAGCGGCGTTTCGACGCTATCGCCGTCAACGAGCAGTTGCACCGGCTTCATCTTGCCCATCTCAAAGCTTTTTGCCGTGTTGGGAGGCTCAAGGTCCCTTCTTCTTTTAAAATCCTCTATTCTTATCGATTCCGCGTTGGTTTCAATGAATACGAGCGAATTGTCATTGTCCGTCGTTTTGTGGACGGACATATTTTTTATGACCACATCGCGCACATCCCCCACGCCGAGCGGCTCGTCGGCATCCTTGAAAAGAGGCGTCCGGCAATAGCGCGCCGCGTCCATATTCAGCGCGTAGGTGCGGAAACCACCCGTCACGCCGTCAATCACGATATCGGAAATCGTCGCGTGAACGCTTAACAGCCGCACGAAGGTGTGGCAGTCCGCCGCCGACACATTTTTTACCATAATGTGTTCGATCGGGCCCCGTTTCATGCCGAGGTTGACCAGGCGGTTGACCTCGTCGTCCGCGTTGAGGGCGATCACGTCGTCGTTGGTGGAGCCCGCCATCGTCGCGCGGATGTTCTCGATTTCCCCGTGAAAGCAGAAGCCGCCCAGATGGACGCCGTCCTGGTTGGGCCGCATATGGAACGCCTCGAAATCGATATCACAGACGGTGAAGCCGTCGACCTCGCCGAGGCGGATGAAATAGCTTTCGGCGTCGCACAGCTTCATGCCGGTCAGTGAGAGCCCCCGGACATTGATGAAGTTGAACATCACGCCGGTGTAGCAATCCTGCGCGAACAGGCCGCCCCGGCGCGGGTTGCCCTTGTTGTTGCCGTTCCAGACCCCGCCCTCGACCGTAATATTTGTGTCGCCGCCGCCGGGGTTTTTGTTTGTGAGGAAGAAGTCGCCGACCGCCTTGCAGGCATCGTCGGCCAGCACCATGACGGCGCCGGGCATCGCCTTTAACCGCGTATTTGAGCCGATTTTCAGCGTGCCGCCGATTTTATACAGGCCGGGCGGGATGAGGATATCCCCCGCTTTGTCGAGCGCTTTTTGAAACACCTCAAAGTCGTCATCGAGGCCGTTGCCGCAAGCGCCGAGTTCCCTGACATTCGCCGGTTGACCGCCCATAGATCCTTCTCCTTCGTTTTTGTTTGACTATACCCATCTTTCTATTCTTTTGTCAAGATGCAAAACACCGGGCGGAAAAATCCGCCCGGCGAGTTTTGAGATTGAATTACAGCAGTTTCTTAATGCGGAACATTGATTCGAGAACCCGGAACTGGGCGTTGAAGAAGTTGTTGACCGTCCAGTAACTGACGCCGCCGAGGTTGTATTCGTTGATTAAAGCGAGCCTTGCCGCGATGCTTCTGGCGTCGTCGAACCAGACCTCGTGCTGTTTTCTGTTTTCGTCGTAATAGCGGAAGAACGGCGCCTGCTGTTTGGGGTCATACTGAATTCTCGCGTTCACTCTCGCGGCGAGCTGCAATGCCCCGATGTTTGACAGCGACCGCGCCGCCGTCCCCTTGACGAACGGCAGTGTCCAATCGTAGCCGTAATTGGGCATGCCCATCAGAATTTTCCGCGGCGGTATCACTTTGACCGCGTATTGAAGCACCCTTTCCACCTGGTCCGCCGGTGACACCGCCATCGCCGGGCCGTAGGTGTAACCCCACTCGTAGGTCATGATAATCACATGGTCGACCAGCCGGCCGTGCGCCGCGTAGTCGTGCGCCTGGTAAAGCAGCCCGATTTGCGAATCGCTGAGTTTCGGGGCGATGGCCGTTGTCAGGGTATAGCCCAGAGGTGTAATCGCTTTCGCCACTTTTTCAAGAAACCGGTTGTACGCCTCGCGGTCGGAGGGGTACACATACTCAAAATCGATGTCAAGCCCGAAGTAATTTTTGCTTCTCATCGTCGTGATAACGTTTTGTATCAGCCGGTTTTGCGCCTGTTCGCTGTTGAGAACCGAACTCGCCAAATCGCTCTTAAAACCCTCGCCCGTCTTCATGTTGGCGATGACCATCATAGGCGCCACATCGGCTTCCCTCGCCGCCCGGATGAGTTCCGTGTCGTTAATCGGGTTGAGAGTGCCGTCCGCGTTAATCGTGTATGTAAAAATACTCAGGTAGGTCAGGTACGGCAGGGTCGCTTTCAACACCGCGCTGCGAATGGACGGATAGGTGTAGCCGTTGACATAGATTTCTCTTTTGGCCATGTTTTCCTCCGGAATGAACAAGGCCTGGCCGACGATTAGCTTCGAGGGGTCGCTCAATTGGTTGCCTTCGACGATGTCTTCCATCGGAACATTGTTGTTTTTCGCTATCGTGTAAACGCTGTCACCCGGCTGAACCGTGTGTATTACCATACCGCCACGCTCCGTTTTCCATAATACAGTTTTATTATAGTATATGAAAAACGGTTTACCCGGTTACAGCGAAAAAAAACGCGCAGACCCGGCCCGCGCGGCTCTTTATTAACTTGCGCCGCCGCAATGTTGCGGCGGCGCTGATGTGTGTTAAAGCTTCACATAGTTAAACGGGTCGACCGGCGTGCTGTCGGCGTTGGCAACGCAAGCGCCGCCGCTGACTCTCAAGCGGACCTCGAAGTGAAGGTGGACGCCCGATGAAGTGCCCGTGCTGCCCATGTACCCGACAAGCTGCCCGGCGCTGACGGCCATGCCGGTCTTCAGGGGGGAGGGGGTATTCATATGGGCATAGCGTGTCTGGATGTTTTGGCCGTTGACAACGGAGTTGATATACACCACATTGCCGTAGCCGCTGAACCAGCCCGAATACGCAACCGTTCCGGCGCTCGAGGCGATGATTTTATCCCCGGTGACACCGCGGACCGAGGCGCCGATGTCGATGCCCTTATGCGTCCCGGCCGCGTAGTACTGGTTGATACGCGTGCTCGCGGGCACCGGCCACAGCATGGCCGCCGCGGCGGGGGCCGAGCCGATATACTTCGAGCTGACATAACCCGTCTGCGTGCCGTTGTAAAGAATCCGGTACCAGCCGTTGGCGCTCGAGAGGACGACGACCGTTTTTCCGTTATACAAAACCGCTTTGATCGCGTAAGAGGTGCCCGCGCCCGACCGTACGTTCAGGGCTGTCGCGTTCACCGCCGCCGCATAAGAACCGGATACCGCGGTTATGTATACCGCGCTGACGTATCCGTATTTCTCCGAAGCGTATTCGACCTTCCACCAACCGCCGGAGTTTGAAATCAGGGTTATATAGGAACCCTTCGGCAGTTCGGTAATCTTTGTTCCCGAATAGCTCGCCGCCGTTCTTACGTTAAGGGGGGTGGAGACGGTGCTGACAATGCCCGCTTTGGACGATGAAGTCGCCGCCGCGGCGCTCAGAGTGAAGCTGTTGGCCGCGATGAGAACGGCCAGAACGGCGATAAGCGCCGTAAGCGCGTGGATCTTCCTTTTCATGACTTGTTCTCCTTCCGGTTACTTTTCGGCCTTGTCGGCCGGACTTCAGGGTAACCGAAGGGAGCATGATAAGTCAAATGCAATGTATGCCATGGAAAAATTAATAACAGATTTTTTATGATTTGGTCTTTTTATGTATACGCCGTTTGGCGCCTTTGAGGAGCTCTTGAACAATCACAAAGCCCAACACGCTTTTTACTCTGAAAACCGATTTGTCGAGGAATTTCTGATAGGCCGTCGCGGTGTCCGCCGGAAGATTTTGGCCGAGCGTGCCGTCGTCGAGTATGAACGCCTGCGTCAGGCAAACGCCTCCTTCGCCGGTCAACTGGGCTCTGACATAGCAGGAAATCTTGTCGGAATGCTCGCGAAGGCGAATGGTTTCCCCCTCCGCGATGACTTCTCCGTCCGCGATCCATTGAATTTTGTTGTAGTTTTCGCCCTCAAGAGAAATGCTGTCGGCATCATCGTCCACGGTTATTCTTGTGACTTTGGGGGTATCGCCGTTCGCGGTAAAGTTGTCGCCGAGCTCTCTCTTCGCGTATGTGCTGAGGGCGAAAAAGGCGCCTGTTTCCATGCAGCGGCGCAGTTCCCCGACGGTGTTTTCCCTCATCATATAGATGCCGAACGCGGAATCGATATCGCTGAGAGAATGCGCGTCGCTTTCGCCAAAACCGAAAACATTTCTGCCGTACGGGATGACCGCCCGCAGCAATTCGTCCCAAAGCACGCGGTCCGCGCAGGTGTCAATGTCGATTCTGTTGAAGACTTCCATGCCGACGCATGTTTTGTATTTCTTGAAAATGTCCGCGAAAAACTTCACATGTTCGGGCTTCTTCGCGTTGGCGATGTCCAAATGCGATTCAATCCAGTCGCCCGGATGGTTGATGTGCGAAATCCCGCCGGACGCCTCCACGCGTTTGACGGGCCTTTCATAGTCGTTTTCTCTGCCTTTTTTGCCTTGGCCGACATCGGTGAAATAGCCGTTGACATGCGCTTTCGTTATCAGGGCGTTGTTGATTTCGATGCAGTCTTTCACATCGAGCATTCCCCGGCCGCCCCGGTCGGCGCCTGTCAATATTTCGCGATACCGCTCCTGCGTGAGAAAGCGCGGCTTTTTCAAGATTGATTGAAAACTGAACAGGGTCCTTCTCGGGGGCAGGTTCCAGCCGTGGTTGATCACGCCATGGTCCGTCATGGCAAGAATGTCATAATCCCCGGCGTAATGAGCCTCAATCATGTCGGCGAAGTCGACGCCCGCGTCACTCGCCGTGGAATGGGTATGCAGGTTGCCCTTGTAACTGTTCCAGGCGCTCCAGTCGACCTGCGCGTAGGGGGAAGTGATGGTAAAGTTTCTTTCTGCCGCGCCGGCGCGTTTTTTTTCACCGGCGGGCGGAGCCTTCTTCCTGTCGGCCGCGGCTTTCAATATAAAAAGCCCGCCGACGGCGGCGGCTGAAGCGGCGCCGGCGACGGCTAACGCCTTTTTAAGTTTCTTCATCGAGTAACCACACCTTTCCTATCCGTTATCTTACACCAATACTATGGAATATTTATTCGAATACGGCTTATAGACACGATGTTCGACGCGCATCAATTCGATATAACAGCAAAAACGGCTCCCGGTTGATGGCCGGCGCCGTTTTTGCTGTTTACAGACGATTGGAAAGTGAGTTTGTTAAAATCTTGCTTGCATTCGTAGTATAAGCTGCAATCGATAAAAATTCCGTGACCTCGTCACAGTTCGCTTCCGCGCTGTTCGCGCTTATGGATGCCGTTGCCCGATAACCTCGTCGAGTATTCTCGCCGCGCCGGCGACGAGATCGGCGCAGGGGCGGTCTTGATAATACTCCCGCGTTCTTTTTTCGGGAATATGGGTCTGCGTCTGCTCTTGAAGCTCGAGCAGATCCCGGCATATAATCGAGCCGTGTTCGGCTTTAAACGCCTCCGCCAACTCCTGAATGAGCTTGTAGTGCTCCGCTTTTGTTTCATCGTCATCCGGGGAAGTATAGCCATATTTCAGGCCGGCAACCATAAAGATGCCGCTGACCGCTCCGCACACCTCGCGCAGTTTCCCCATTCCGCCGCCGAAGGAGGAGGACAGCTTCACCGCCGTCTCAAAGTCCAGGCCCGTTTCGTCGCAATAAGCGGCGAAGACCGCCTGCGCGCAGTTATAGCCCCGCTCGAACAGCTCCCGGGCCGCCTGTGAATGACCGGTCATGGCTGTACCTCCGTTTCCATCATTTGTTCCAATATGTCCGTAAACCCGCCAAGCCCGGTCTCCTCAAACGCCTCGATACTCCCCTTGTCACCGGCTGCGGCGAAATCGGGGTTCACGGGCAGGCGCGCCGTCGTTTTTATCCCGGTTTGGCGGGCAACCTCTTCCAGGCGGCTTTCGCCGAAGAGTTCGATTTCCTCACCGCAGCAGGGACATTTCACATAGCTCATATTTTCAACCAAACCCAGAATCGGGATGTTCATGCGTTTGGCCATATTGACCGCTTTTGTCACGATCATCGACACGAGTTCCTGGGGCGTCGTCACGATAACGATGCCGTCGACGGGAATGGACTGAAACACGGTCAGGGGAACATCGCCTGTTCCGGGAGGCATATCGATGAACAAGAAATCGATGTCGCCCCATACGACTTCTTTCCAGAACCGTTTCACCATGCCGGCGATGACGGGCCCGCGCCACACAACCGGGTCGGTCTCGTTTTCCACCAGGAGGTTCAGGGACATCACGCGGATGCCCGCGGCGGTTTCGACGGGGAACAAGCCGAGTTCGCTGCCTTTGGCTTTTTCTCGAAGGCCGAACACTTTCGGGATGGACGGCCCGGTGATGTCCGCGTCGAGGATACCGGTTTGATAGCCCTTTTTCTTCATTGACACCGCTAAAAGGGAGGTCACGAGCGACTTGCCTACGCCGCCCTTTCCGCTGACAATCCCGATGACCTTCTTAATCCGGCTGAGTTCGTGCGGCTTTTCGAGAAAACGCGGTTGTTTTCTGTCCGCGCAGGCTTTGGCGCAGGTTTCGCAGTTCCGGCTGCATTGTTCGCTCATGTTGCCGCTCCTTAATTGCTTCTGCTTTTGCATATGTTATGAATGACTCTATTATAACCTGTTTGCGGCCGGCGGCAATACGAATAGAAAATAATCGTTGGATTGATTATTGCCGGCTTGTGCGGTATACTTGAGCAAGCCACCGCACAAGTCTGCAATACAAGGGGGCGCTTGCTATGATTTTTTATTTCACCGGAACGGGCAATTCCCTTTACGCCGCCAGGACAATCGCCGACTTTCAGAACGAAAAGCTGGTTTCCGTTGCCGCCGAGCTTGATAAAAACCAACCCGCATATATGTATGAGTTGAAAGACGGCGAACTTCTCGGTTTCGTCTACCCAATATACGCCTGGGCGCCGCCGAAAATCGTCCTAGACTTTGTAAAGTCCATCACCTTTACGGGCGGCAAGCCGTTTGTTTTCTCGCTGAACACCTGCGGTGAGGACGAAGGCCGGGCCACAGCCGTTTTCGGGAAGGCCTTGAAAGCCAAAGGCCTCGCTCTCGACTGCGCGTTCAGCCTGAAAATGCCGAGCAACTATGTTATCGGCTCGAACGTTTACCCGAAAGCCGCGCAGGCAAAAATCCTTCGCAAGGCCGACGAGCAGCTGCAAGGCATCAACGGCCTTCTCAAAGAGAGGCAGTCGGGGGTGTTTATCCGGCGACCGGGCAAAATGCCCGCTTTGAAAACCGCGCTGGTCAGTCCCCTCTTCAACCGTTTCGCCACGACGACGAAACCTTTCCGGGCCACGGACGCCTGCACGGCATGCGGCCTGTGCGAAAGGGTCTGCCCGCTTCACAACATTCAAGTCAGCGGCAAACCGGCCTGGGGGAACAACTGCGTTCAGTGTCTCGCCTGCATCAACCGCTGCCCGGCCGCCGCCATTCAGTACGGCAAGGCCACCGAAAAGCGGGGTCGGTATGTCCACCCCGATCTTTAACAACCCTTCGGCAGTTTTAAAAGACAAAACCGTCAGTTTTATTCACGGCTGACGGTTTATTATTATATCTTCCCGCTATTTAACTTGTTCAGCGCGTCCTGAAACCCGAGTTCATAAAACGCCTTCAGGGTTTCGATTTTTTTAGTGGCCGTCGATATTTTCATAGGCCGGCTCGGGGCGATGATGACCGCCTTACCTGCTTTTTCAAGCGCTTTCAGGTATCTGACGGAATCCATATAGACCTCGTGCCTGCTGTCGAGCGCCTCGACGACATGGGGGAATTCCTTCAAAAACAGGGGGTACACCCGCCGAAGCTTTTCCGGCGACTTGACATAATCGGCGGGCTTGGTCAAAATCACCGTCAATCTATCGCAACCGTCCGCCACGGCCTTTTTCACCGGCACGGGGTCGGAGACGCCGCCGTCGAAATACAGCCTGCCTTTAATTTCAACCGGACGGTTGAGCGCGGGAATGGCGCAGGACGCTTTGAGAACCTCGCTGTTGTTCTTTTGGAAATCGGCGAGGCCGAAGTAGTGCGGCCGGCCGGTCTCCGCGTCGGTGGCGACGACCCTTAACGCGCAGTTTGCCGAAAGAAGCGTGTCGTAATCGATGGGGTCGAGCTCGTCGGTCAGCGTTTGATAGATAAAATCCAGCCCGAAATAGGAGCGGGTTCTCACCCAGTTGCCCAAGCTCATATACCGCTTGTCCAGCGAATGAACGGTGAAAAAACGGAGGTTCCGGCCCTTTTGATTCGCCAGAAACGAGGCGATGTTGGCGCTGCCCGCCGAAACGCCGGCGCAGTAGTCAAACCGCAGCCCGTTTTCGAGAAAGCAGTCCAGAACGCCCGCCCCGTAGATGCCGCGCATGCCGCCCCCGACGTCGATTAAACCTGTCATTTCTCCGCTCCGATAATAGGATCTGTCCAATAGAATACCATAATAAGAAACAAATCACAATACAGACCGGAACGCCATAGTCTTAACTTGATTTTCTGCAATATTTAGGATATAATAACATTGAATATTAAATTAGCCTGAAAGGTGATGCGTTATGTATATAAAAAGACACGCGGAAGATTCTGTGCGTAAACTTGCTGAAATGTTCGGGTCGGTTCTTGTCACCGGCCCCCGCCAGGCCGGAAAAACCACAATGCTCAAAAACGTGGCGGTTACAGCCGCCTACGTTACGCTTGATGACCCATTGCTTCTTGCTTCGGCAGTTGAACAAAGCGGAACCTTTTTCAAAGACAATCCGCCGCCCGTGTTCATCGATGAGATACAATACGCACCGAATCTTTTTAAACAAATAAAAATCATCGTTGACCGGGATAAAACAAAAGGCCAGTTTTATATGTCCGGTTCGCAGCAATTCCGCATGATGAAAAATGTCAGCGAGTCCCTGGCCGGGCGCCTGGGGCTGTTGACGCTGCTGGGCTTGTCCATGCGCGAGAAGCAAGGCATCGGCTTTTTGCAACCGTTTTTGCCGACGGACGAGTATTTTTCGGCGCGAAAACACAACGGCAAGGAGCTTGCCTACGATGACGTATGGATGAATATTCATCGCGGAAGCATGCCGGAACTGTATGCCAACGAAGATTTTGACTGGCAAATGTTTTACGGCGCTTATGTTAAAACCTATATCGAGCGGGATGTGCGCGAGCTGACACAAGTCGGCGACGAAGTGAAATTCCTTCGTTTTATGACGGTGGCGGCGAGCTCAACCGGGCAGCTTTTAAATTTAGCGTCTCTGGCTCGGGATGTGGGTATCAGCCAGCCGACCGCCGAGCGCTGGCTATCGATTCTCGTCACGTCCAACATTGTCTACTTACTCCGGCCGTATTCAAACAATATTCCGAAACGAACGGTGAAAACACCGAAACTGTATTTTCTTGACACGGGGCTCGCGGCTTACCTGACCAAGTGGAACACGCCCGATGTGCTGAAAAACGGCGCGATGGCGGGCGCGTTCTTTGAAACCTTTGTTGTCACCGAAATCATTAAAAGCTATTACAACAAAGGGATTCTTGAATTGCCCCTCTATTTTTACCGCGATAAGAACATGAATGAAATTGACCTTCTGATCGAGGATAACGGCACTTTGTACCCGCTGGAGATGAAAAAGCACGCCGACCCGCAGAAAAAGGATATTGCCGCCTTTGAGCAGCTTGACAACATCCCGTTTGTAAAACGCGGGCCGGGCGGCGTGATTTGCCTGTATGATAACCTGGTGACGCTCAAGGACAACGATCACGTAATACCCGTGAAGTATCTGTGAAGGATAACCCGCCGGAATTACGATTCCGTAATCGTGCCCCCGTTGACATGCAGAACCTGGCCGGTGACATAGGCCGAATCCGCCGACGCGAGGTAGACATAGGTCGGCGCGATTTCAAACGGCTGGGCCGCCCTGCCCATGGGCACATCCTGGCCGAACGCTGCCACTTTCTCCTGCGAGAAGCTCGAGGTGATCAGCGGCGTCCAGACCGGGCCGGGGGCGACGGCGTTGACGCGGATGCCCTTCGCCGCCAGCGACAGCGCGAGCGAGCGGGTGAACGACACGATGGCGCCTTTCGTCGCGGAGTAGTCAATGAGCGTCGCGCTGCCTTTGTAGGCGGTGACGGAAGTCGTGTTGATAATCGACGAGCCGGCTTTCAAGTGGGGCAGCGCGGCTTTCGTCATATAGAAGAAGCTTAAAATGTTTGTCGCGAAGGTGTTGCTGAGCTGCTCGGCGGTAATATCCTCGATGCTGTTTTGCGGGTATTGTACGGCGATGTTGTTGACCAGAATATCCGGGCACCCGAACTCCCGCGCGGCCGTGTCGACGACCAGTTTTGACGACGCCTCGGCTTTCAGGTCGCATTTGACGCACACGCACCGCCGGCCGGCGGCTTCGACCATTTTCACCGTTTCGCCCGCGTCCTCCTGCTCGCTGTAAAACGCGATGACGACGTTCGCGCCCTCCTTGGCGAACGCGGCGGCGGCGGCCTGGCCGATGCCGCTGTCCCCGCCCGTAATGACGGCGGTTTTGCCCTCGAGCTTGCCCGAGCCTTTATAGTCCGGGTTGTCGGTCACGGGCTTAGGGTTCATCTGCTGCTGGGAGCCGGGCTGCTCGTTTTGGTGCTGCTCCGGGAAGTCTTTCGGTGTCGAATTGGCCGGCATGGGTTTCAACGCCCTTTCTTTTTTGTTATAGTATGCTCAAAACACCACGCGTTAACCGTTCGCGCCCGCGAGGGGCACGGCGGCCAACACAAAAAAACGGAGGAATGGACGATGGAATGCGCTATCAGAAAGGCCGGCCCTCAAGACGAAGAGGGCGTCATGCGGCTGCTTTCGCAAATCGCGGGGCATCACCACAAGGGCAGGCCGGATATGTTTAAAAGCGGGGCAAGGAAATACGGCCATGAAGAATTCGCGGCGATTCTCAACGACCTCAGCAAACCCGTCTTCGTGGCTGTCGATGACGCGGGCCGGGTGTTGGGTTATGTTTTCTGCGAAATAACGCAGGATAAAGACCATCCGGTTCTGACCGATAAAAAAACGCTGTTCATCGATGATTTCTGCGTCGACGAAACAGCGCGGGGTCAACTTATCGGCTCAAAACTGTTTGAAGCGGTAAAGACGTACGCGCAGAGCGCCGGCGCGCGGCACATCAACCTCAACGTCTGGGAATTCAACACCGGGGCCATCCGTTTTTATGAGAAGCTGGGGTTCACGACGCAACGGCGGCGGATGGAAATGACGCTGTAAAGCAAGACGAAGTCGCGCTCCCCATGCCGCGGGCTCATTGCGCCGGTTCCTTTTTCGGCAAAACCGGCTCCCCCGCCTCCAACACAAGTTTGTTGCGGCCGAAGAAAACGGTCTGTACCTGCAGCGTGACGACAAACGGGGTGTTGAACAGCGGCAGCGCCACGCCGGAGACGACCATCAGCGACAGATACACCCAAAACACCGGCACGATGCCCAGCGCCAGCGTGCAGAGGGCTGCCGAATACGCAATATCAGCCGGGGTAACGCTTTCCACGCGCGGAATTATTCTGTATAATAGATACGTAACCGGAACTATTTTGTGTCGACGGGAGTGATGGTATGTTGAACGCCATTGAAATCAGCAACCTGACCAAGTATTACGGAAAATCGAGAGGCATCGAAAATGTCACCTTCAGCGTGGAGGAGGGTGAGATTTTCGGCTTCATCGGCCCGAACGGCGCGGGCAAGTCGACGACGATCCGTACCATTCTGTCTTTGATTTACCCCACCTCGGGCGAAGCGAAAATTTTCGGATTGGACTGTATCAAGCAGGCGCCCGCTATCGCCGAACGCGTCGGCTACCTGCCGAGCGAAGTATTTTATTACGACGGCATGAAGGTCAAAGACCTGCTGAACTATTCGGCGAGTTTTTATAAGAAGGACTGCAAAGGCCGCATCCGCGAGCTCGCCGAGCGCATGGATTTGGACCTCAACAAAAAAATCGACGACCTGTCTTTCGGCAACAAAAAGAAAGTCGGTATTGTTCAGGGGCTGCTGCACGCCCCGGATCTGATTATCCTCGACGAACCGACCTCGGGGCTCGACCCGCTGATGCAGCAGACCTTCTTTGAGCTCATCGAGTCGGAAAACAAGCGCGGCGCGACGGTCCTGATGTCGTCGCATGTGCTCAGCGAAGTGCAGCGGCTCTGCCGCCGCGTCGCGATAATCAAAGAGGGCCGTATCGTCACGGTCGAAAAGATTGCCACGCTTCAGCAGACAAGTTATAAGCGCTTCAAGGTCGAGGCCGCCGCCGACATTCCCGCCGGGTATTTCGCCGCCGCGGGCGTCAACGACCTGCGGGAAGAAGGCCGCACGCACAGTTTTCTGTACAAAGGCGACATCAACGCCGTGACAGCGAAGCTCGCCGGCCTGCAGCTTGTGAACCTGTGGGTGGACGAACCGGACCTTGAGGAAATCTTCCTGCACTATTACTCCGCGGAGGCAGAGATATGAACATTCTGCGCCACGAATTGAAGGCGAACCTTAAAAGCACGGTGATCTGGCTTTTGTCGCTGGGCGGGATGTTCCTGGTCTTCATGGCTTTTTACCCCATGATAAAAAGCGATATGGACACCTTCACAAAGTTGATGGAAAATTTCCCGCCCGCGATGAAGGCGATTTTCGGCATCGCCATGGAGAATTTCGCCAAACCCGTCGGCTATTACGGCTTCGTTTTTACCTATACGGCGCTGTTAGGCGCGATACAGGCGATGAACCTCGGCGTCGGCATCCTGTCGAAAGAGACCAGGGAACGCACCGCGGACTTTTTGATGACCAAGCCCGTCTCCCGGCCGAAAATCCTGACGATGAAACTGCTCGCGGCGCTCACGCTGTTTCTCGTGACCAACGCCGTGTATACCCTGGTATCTTACCCCGCGGTGAGAGGCTTTTCGGACGGGGATTTTGAAAGCGGCAAGTTTCTTCTGATCAACCTGTCGCTGTTCTTCCTCCAGCTCATCTTCTTTTCCGTCGGCCTGGCCGTATCGTCGGCGGCAAAAAAAATCAAGGCCGTGCTGCCCGTTTCGCTCGGCCTGGTGTTCGGCTTTTTCGCGGTGTCCGCCTTCGCGGTGACATCAAAAGAAGATAAACTCCGCTATATGACGCCGTTTCAATATTTCAAGGCGGATTCCATCGCCATCGAGGGCCGCTATGAAACCGCCTTCGCGGTGACGGGCTTATTCGTCGTTTTGGCGGGCATAACGGCAAGTTATATCTTGTATAAGCGCAGAGACATCCATTCCGTATAAAGGAGGCGTTGCCGTGAACATCTATAAGAGAGAACTCAAAGCGCACAGAAAATCGCTGCTCGTCTGGTCGGTTTCCATGTTCCTGCTCATCGCGGCCGGTATGGGCAAATACTCCGCGGGCATCGGCGCGGGCGCGGGCAGCATCAACGAGATGGTCGGGCAGTTGCCGAAATCCCTGCAAAATCTGTTCGGCATCGGCGTATTCGACCTGTCAAAGGCGCTCGACTATTTCGCCGTGCTGTTTCTGTACCTCATTTTGCTCGCGGGCGTCCACGCGGTCATGCTCGGCGCGGGCATCCTCGCGAAAGAGGAGCGCGACAAAACGGCCGAGTTCCTGTTGGTCAAACCGGTCTCCCGCGGCAGAATTCTGGCGGCGAAACTGTCTGCAGCTTTGACCATCGCGGCCGTTTTCAATATCGTCTCATTTCTCTCTTCCGCTGTGATGCTGTCTTACTACTCGAAGGGCACGCCGTTTCTCACGGGGCTTTTAAAATTGAATGCCGGCATGCTGGCGCTTCAGATTTTGTTTGTGGCCGCCGGAGCCTTTTTCGCCGCCGCCATCGGCAGCCCGAAGCGTTCCTCGGCGGCGGCGACGGGCGTGATGCTCGCCATGTTCATGGTTTATGTCGTCTATCACCTTGTCGGCAAGACAAGCGTCGCGCGGTTTTTCACGCTGTTTCAGTATTTCGACGCGAAGGACCTTCTGCTGGGCCCTTACAGCGCGGCTTACCCGGTTATCGCCGCGGTGTTGCTTGGGCTGCTCGTCGCCGGCGCTTTCCGGTTTTATAACAAGAGGGATATGAAGATCTGACTTCTATAACTCCATGACTTGAAAGGCTCCGGTGACGGGGTCTTTTTTGTCGTAGACAAACAGGCGCGTTTTGCCGTCAAAGTCGAAATATTCGGCCCTCATTTGCTGATATACCCCCCGGTAAGGCGCCTCGGCGGTTTTCACCCGGTTGCCCGCGACGGCGTCGGGCAGCGCTCCCTTCGGGTCGAAAGTCAGGCAGTCGAGTTTGATACAGTGCGCCGCCTCGCTCCCGCCGCCGCGCAGCGTGAGGAAGTCGAGCAGGACGGTATACGATTGTTTGAGGGACAGCTTGGTGTTCTTCCCCCGGCAGTATTCGGCGAACGCCTCGAAAAAATCATAGCCGTTCGGAAACAGCTTTTCCGACGCGAACGCCACCGCGCGGCGGAACATCCCGCTGTTGTAATATTTGTTGACGGTCTCTTCGATACCCTTGAGTTTGACTAAGTCTTCGTAAGACATGGAGGGGCTTTGAAGGATTTCATAAGGCGGGTAATCGGTGTAAAGGCATCCCCCTTTACCGATTTGCTCCCTGATCGGCGTGCCCTTCAAGAATTTGAGAAACCCGATTTGCAGCCGGTGAGGCTTCGCGGCGAGGCATAGGCGGATGCCTTCGGCGAACGATTCCGGCGTTTCTTCGGGCAGCCCCGCGATTAAGTCGACATGAATGTGGCAGTTGTTTCTCTCGGTCAAACGGCGGATATTGCGCAGCACTTTTTCCGTATCGGTTTGCCGGCCGGCGGCCTCGAGCGTTCGGCGATTGACGGACTGCACGCCGATTTCAAACTGGACGCGCCCCGCGGGCATCCTGCCGATAACGCGCAGGAGTTCTTCGTCGAACAGGTCGCCGGCCGCCTCGAAATGAAACACGCAGTCCGTATCCAGGGTGAGAATGAACTCGAGAATGGCCAGGACCCGCTTCTTGTCCGCGTTGAAGGTCCGGTCGACAAACTTGACACATTTGGCGCCGTGGGACAGGATGCCTCGCAGTTCGCTTTTCACGCGCGCCAACGGCAGGTATTGAACGCCTCTTGAGGCGCAAGACAAACAGTAGGCGCACGAAAACGGGCAGCCGCGGGCGCTCTCGTAATAAACCAACCGGTTTGCCATGGGCAACTTATCATTTTGAAAAGAGCGATAATACGCTTCGGTAAACGGGGACGGCAGCGCCGCGAAATCCGGGACGCCGCCGTCGATATTTTTGTTTTTCGCAACCTCGCCGTCCGCAAGTTGTTTCAGCAGCCCGCACAACGCATCCTCGCCGGCTCCCCGGATGATATAGTCGGCGAACGGAAAGCCTTCGGGGGATTTTTCAAACGAGACCTCCGGCCCACCGAGGACCGTAACGGCCGAGGGCAGCAGTTTTTTGGCCTCCGGAGCGATTTTTGAAACAAGTTCGATGTTCCAGATATAGCAGGAGTAAGCGATGACATCCGGCGCCGCGGCATAAATTTCGCTCAACAAGGCGCCGGCGCGTTCGTTGATGTCGGACTCCAACACCTCGATTTCGCAGCCGCAGCCGCAGCCGTCGCCAACCGCCTTCAGGCACCAGGGCGCCAACGGTTTATGGATATTTTTCGCCGCGAGCGAAACAATCAGCGCTTTGATAGTGTCCGCTCCCCTTTCCTCTTCATCGTGCCGTACACTTCCTTGCCGGCGCTAAATCGCCTCGTAGGGAATTCGGACACATCATATCACAAAGCCCGAAATTACGCAAAATCCGCTGTTTATCCCCCTTGTTAAAATAGTCATTTCGGACGCGGAAGACGCCGTGCAGGATGCCTTTGAAAAACTGCTTCGCTATCCGGACAAGGTTCTCAGCATTATATTGCTGTATTACTATGATTTATCGATTGAGCAGGCGGCGGAAATACTCAACACAACGCAAGGGAACATCCGCGTCAGGCTGCATCGGGCTTTACGGCAGATGCGGCTTTTTTTTGATACTGATTAATACGGCGCGTACGCACCGGTATAAGACCGAAAACCGCCGGGACGCTTTGCGTTCCGGCAGTTTTCGGTCGTTTTCGAGGCGCTCCTGCGCGGGCGCCCCTTTTTTATTTCCTCTTTTTTCGCTTGAAGAACCGCGCGGCCCCTTTGATGTCGAGCAGGGCGTAAAGGGCGGCCATGACAAGAAAGGCGATCGGCCCGAGAATCAGTATCTGCGGAACGCCTTTAATGACGAACGGCAGGCCGGAGTGCAAAAAAATGTAATCGGTGTCTTTCAAGCCCATGAGTTTCGGCAGGTACTCGCTGTTGAACAGATGGATGAAGATGCCGATAATCGCGACATATAACTTTTTGAATTGCGGCCTGTAATGGCCTGTCACGTATTCGAACACCGGTATAAAGATAATCGCGGTGTGCTGCAAAATGCTTTTAAGAATCCCGAAGCACAGGTATTGGTTGGTAAATATCCCCTGCGGGTAGACGAAAGTGATAACCCCGCCGACAAAGGCGAACACATAAAACAGGTCTTTTAGAATTCGGCTTTTTGACAGGGCGATAAGGGGAACCAAAATACCCGCGAGGTTGCACGGGTAAAACGGCCACAGGTCGATCAGTTTCACCTCATTTTTCCAAAAAACGAGGCGCCAGAAAATCTCAAAAACAATGGAAAAGACCGCGGCTGCGACGATGACCTTGCGCTGCGAACTTTTCTTCATCTGTGTTCCTATGACACACATAACCGCCGTCACCAAAATCAGCGCGGCGGCGGACACCATATGTATGGTTCCGTAAGAAAAATCACCGGGAACGCCGCCGCTGCCGGTCCAAAAATCAATAGGCATTGTCTTTCACCCCCACTATAGTATTCATATTATAGTGCGGCGCGGCAATGACTGTCAACTTGAAGGGAGCAGCCAAAAGATCTTCAACAAACGCGCAAGCGCCGCGAGCATAAAACCGCGATGCCTATGCTACAGAAAAACTTTACATCGAATGAAACGCGTTGTTAATAACGCAAGAACCAACTCGCAATACTTCTTTTTTTCAACCTTCAACGATGACGCCCGCCTTTCGTACGCCGTTATGCCCATACCGGGCGCGCCAATAAAGAAAGGCCGGGCGCGGCGCGCCCGGCGGATTTGACTCAAACGGCTTTATTCGTCTTTATCGTCGCATTTGCAGTCGAATTCCGACTCATAGTCGTCGCCACAGCCATCCACTTCCGGGCAGCCGCAGTCGACATAGGTTTCCCCGATGTTGACGGTGGCGCCGAACTCCACAGGTACGTCCACGCGAAGTTTCTGGCTGATGGTGAAATCGCAGGTTCCGTTGACCTTCCCTTTGCAGCGGCAGTTCGCGGCCACCTCGGCCTCACCGCAGCAATGCACCGAAACAGGCCCCGTCACCGCGTACGGGCAGACCGTGACCGGCAGGCAAACGGTCGCCTCGCGGCTCCCGACGGTCGGGCAGGTTTCGAGCTTCCCTTTCTCAAAGGTATACTCTGGCATAGTTACACTCCTCCCTGTTAGTTTATTCCAGTATATTCACGGGAAGGAGGTCAGGTGCCTGCCGATTTTTTCATATGGTTACGTCAGCCTTTTTGTCCCGCGCCTCTTCGCCGAGGGCTTCTTTGACATACCGGAAGTCGTCGCCGATACCCCGGACGAACCGGCCGACGTCGGAATTCCAGACGACGATGTTCATGCCTTTTTTGGCCCATTGGATTTGCTTCTCGATGTCGCCCGAAAAATGGTTGCCGACGCCGATTTTCCGCGTCACGCACGCGGTGATGACTTTCTCGACATACGCCTCAAACTCGGGGTGGCCGTATTCCTCCGGAATCCCCATGTTGATGGAAAGGTCGTGCGGCCCGATGAAAACGGCGTCGACCGCCGGGTTCGCGAGCAGTTCATCGATATGGTCGACGGCGAAACGGCTTTCGATGTTGAGCATCAGCAGGCAACCGTCGTTGTATGTTTTGAAAAATGCCTTCTCTTTGCCGGTGAGGGCGACGCTTCCGTCGAGCACGCCGCGCAGCCGTTCCCCTTTCAGCGGCCGGTATTTGACGGCGCCGATGAGCGTCCGGATTTCCACCGCCGTTTCGAGATAAGGCGATATGATGCCCGCCGCCCCCGCCTCAATGGCCGCGAACGCCTCGTGGGCGCTGCAGCAGGGAATGCGCACAATCGGCGCGATGTTTTTCGCGCGGAAACACTGGCACATCCAGGCCCTGGCCTGCGGGTCCATGGGCATATGTTCGGAATCGATAAAAACGAAATCAACGCCTGTCTTTTCAATTTCGGCCGCCCATTTCGGCGAGGGGGACGCGACGAGGGTTCCGTAAACGCGCCGGTTTTCCAAAAAGGCTTTCTTTAATTCGTATTGGTTCATATCTACCCTCCGTTTACCAATAAAATATATATTTTTGTTGGTTTAATGTCAATGTTGTAATTTTTAAAGCACGGAAATGTGGTAGATTATTGAGAGTCGGGCGCTTTGAGCGCGTCCGTTTTTGAAAGGATGAGGGTAGGTAAATGAAAAAGCTTTTGGATTTTTCACGGGCGGCCATTCTGGCCGACAAGAACGCCGGAGCGGCGGAAAAGAAAGCCGTGGAAGCGCTCGCCGAGGAGATATCCAAACGAACCGGCTTCAAACCGGCCGTTGCCTTTAAGTACCCGCACGCCGCGGGTGCCGTTATCGCCGTTGGCAACGTCCGCTTTCCGAATTACGCCGCTTTGGCGGCGGTCAGCGGCATGGCCAACCCGGGCCCCGAGGGGTACCGTCTGGCCGTGAAGGACAACGGCAAGCCGTTTTGCGCGATTATCGGCGAAAACGCCCGGGGCGTGCTCTACGGCGTCGGCAAATTTCTGCGCGTTATGGACTGGGGCGAAGGAAAGCTGCTGCTGCCCGATAAGCTCGAAATCTCATCCGCGCCGAAATTTCCGGCCAGGGGAACGCAACTGGCGTACCGGCCCAAAACAAACGCCTACGACGCCTGGACGCCGGAAATGTTTGACCAATACGTTCGGGAGCTGGCCTTTTTCGGGGCCAACACCTTTGAGATACTCCCGCCGGGCACCGACGACGCCGACCGGAACTCATTGATGAAATACGACAGCCTGGAGATGACGCGCCGGCAGTCGGAAATCATCCATTCTTACGGCCTGGAAGTGAGCATGTGGTTCCCCAATATGTTCGGTGAGGACATCGGCAAAAAAGAGTTTGCCGAACAGGAGGCGTGGCGGCACCGGGTATTTTCGCAAGTGCCTTTTATCGACCACCTCTTTATTCCGGGCGGCGACCCGGGCAGACTGTACCCCAAAACGCTGTTCAAGGTCGCAAGGCGTTTCGCGGAGATCGCGCGCGAATACCATAAGGACATCAAGCTGTGGCTTTCGCCGCAGACATTCTGCCCGAGCGAGGAATGGGCCGAAGGCTTTTACGACGAGCTTGACAGAAAACCCGAATGGCTCGACGGCGTCGTGTTCGGCCCCTGGGAACGCGACAACATCGATATATTGCGCAAACGGACGCCAAAGATATATCCGATTCGCCATTACCCCGACATCGCGCATTCCCTGCGGTGCCAGTACCCGGTGCCGAAATGGGACACCTCCCTGGCGCTGACTCTCGGCCGCGAGTTTATCAACCCGAGGCCACGCGATGAAAAGCGTATTCATAATTTGCACTGTCATTTAATGAACGGCTCCGTCAGCTATTCCGAGGGCATCAACGACGACACAAACAAAGTCGTCTGGCTTGCCCAGGAATGGAACCCGGAGACACCCGTGGCCGAAACCCTCAACGAATATGCCGCGCTCTTCATAGACCGGGCGCTCGCGCCCGAAATCGCCGACGGGCTGATGGCGCTTGAGGAGAATCTCAACGGCCCCCTGGCCGAAAACCCGTTTATCGAGGACACCTATTACAAATGGAAAAGCATGGAGACGAAAATCGACGGCTACGCGCTGAACAATTACCGTTTTGAGATGCCGCTGTTGCGCGCGAATTTTGACTACTACCAGAAAAACAGAGTCATCCGCGAACAGCAGCTGGAAAAAGAGGCGCTCGAAATCCTCACCGCGTGCCGGGAAACAGGGCCGGACACCGCGATCAACAAGGCAAGGGATCTACTTGACAAATCCCGCAGCGTGAAGATACTGCCCGATATCAGCGAAAAAATCAACTCTCTGGCCGACCTCCTGTTCGAGCACATCGGCGCCCAGCTGACCGTGACGCGCCATTTCGCCTCGGAGTGGGACCGGGGCGCGTTCGTCGAATGCCTCGACATTCCCCTCAACGATTACCGCTATATCACCGCCCGCCTGGACGAGGCGGAAAAGAAGAAGACCAAAGAGGAGAAAATTGACGCGATACTGGCCGTCGTTAAGCGCACCGACCCGGGCGAAGGCGGTTTTTATGACGACTTCGGCTCGAAGGAAAGTTGGAGCCGGTTGGAGAACCACGACGGTTACGGTAAGGACCCCGGCTTTTTCAAAACGCCGCTGTTGTCTTTCTTAATGCCGCCGCCCCATGACAAGGACGATACCCTGAATGTTCCGCTCGCCTGGCGGCGCAATGTCAGCACGCTGTATCAATATCCTTTGGTCGTCAACTACGCCGGGCTCGACCCGGCCGCCGGTTACACGATTCGTACCGTCTACGGCAAATATCATCCGATTCATATAACGCTTTGCGCGGGCAAAAAAGGCGAAATCCCCGTCCACGGCGAGGTGTTCGTCAACGAACCGTTCGTCGAGGTTGAGAACGTTCTGCCGAAAGAGGCCTACGAAAGCGGCAAATTGAGGCTGCAATTCACCGTGCGCGACGGCGAGCGCGGCCCGAATATATCGGAGATACTGATAAAGAAGGCGTGACAATGGCGCCGGTTTCCGATACCAAATCCCCCTCCGGCTGGCGCCGGTATCCCCCTTTAACAAGGGGGACTTTTTTATGCCCCGGTTTGCCTCCCTTGTTTTTACTTGCCCCCTTTCGAAAGGGGGTGGCGCACGAAGTGCGACGGGGGATTCTTAATTTCCCCTAACAGGGGAATCACCACCTTTTTTATTTCCACGGTAGGGCGGGGGCTTGCTCCCGCCGGAAACGCTGCCGTAGGGCGGGGTGGTTTATACGCTTATCGGTCAAGGCCGTTCCCGACGGTGCGGCATGGAAACCGCACCCTACACGGACATGGCGCGTCATGCCCTAACGGGAGCCAAGTTTCTCTTGCCTCTCCTTGGTAAGGAGATGGTGCAAAGCGATTTCATCGCTGCGAAGCAGCCGGAGAGGTCGTTTTTTACTTACCTCTCAGTCACCCGCAGGTGACTGTGTCACTCTCGTGACAGCTCCCCTACCATAGGGGAGCCAAGGTTAAGCAGCCGGAGAGGTCGTTTTCCTATTGAAATCCACCCCCGGAAGGGTTATGATGATTTTACAATGATTGGAGGCGGATCGTTATGAAAAAGTTCACGGCGGCGGCTCTCGTTTTATGCCTTTTGGCGGGGTTTCCGGCTGTTTCCGGCTCGGCCGCGGCAAGCGGCGCGAGGCTTCTTGAAATCTACGGCAATCATATGCTGTTCGCGCGCAACAAACCCATCCGCCTGGCCGGTTATGCCCCGGCGGACACCGAAATCAAAGCGGCGCTCACGCTCGGGGACGGCGTCCTCCGCCAAGGCGCCGCCACCGCCTCCGCCGACGGCACGTTTGAATTGGCCATGGACGGCGTCGAGGGCGGTTACACGAAGCACGAAATCCGCCTGTATGCCGGCGGCGAGCTGTTCGCGGAATTGACCGACGTCGTGTTCGGGGAGCTGTGGCTCGCGAGCGGCCAGTCCAACATGGAATACAGCCTTGCCCTAACGTACGAGGGCTTTGAGCTTTCCAAAACCGGCGGCGCCGACGAGTACATCCGCGCGCTGGCCGTTCCCTCCTACCCCGAATACAACGGCTCGGGCGACAACCTGCCGTATGAGGCGCAAAACGACATCAAAGGCGCCTCGTGGTGCGCGGGAACCGAAACCGCGAAAATTCTCAACATCAGCGCCGTCGCTTATTTCTTCGCCTGCGAGCTCCGGCGTGAGCTCGACGTGCCCGTCGGCATCCTCAACGCGTCGCTCGGCGGCTCGTCGATCTACACCTGGCTGTCGAGAGGCGATATCGAGGGGGACGCGGCGTTGAAAAACTATCTGGTTTCGGCCGGACGGTATATATCCGCGCAGCAATGGGATTCGGCCGAGCCGAACCCCTATGCCAACATGACCGCCAACTACAACAAAAAAATCCATCCCCTGCGCCGCTTCGCCCCCGCGGGCCTCATCTGGTACCAGGGCGAGTCGGACATCTCGGCCCCGCACGGCGCCTATACGGACGCGATGAACCTCATGCAGGCAAGTTACAGCAAACTTTTCGGCCATGAGGAAAACCCCATGCCGTTCGTTTTCACACAAATAGCCTCTTTCAACTACGGGAATTCGCTCGAATCCATGAACCTCGTCGGCGACTTCAACATCCAGCTCGCGGAGATTCAGGCGCAGGCCCCCGCTTCGCGCGCGATGACCACGATGTACGACGTGCCGCTCGACTGGGACACCAAGCTCATTGACAAAAGCCTACCCGACGTCGGCGCGATTCACCCGATGATTAAAAAGCCGGTCGGCGAAAAAATGGCGTTCGCGGCTTTAGGCCTCGTCTACGGCCGGCGGGCAAGCTATTCGGCGCCGGCCATGGCGGATTTCTATACCGAGGGAAACAGCGTGTTCGTCCGTTTTGACAACACCGGGGACTCCCTGGCCGTCAAGCCGATCAACGGCGAAGGCACCCCGCTTTACGGCTTTTCCGTTGCCGGCGCGGACGGTGTGTACCTCGAAGCCGAGGCGGAAATCACCGCCCCCGACACCGTACGGATTTGGAACGATTCGGTGAAAAGCCCGGCGAGCGCGGCCTACGCGTATTCTCAAGTCAACAATTACTCCAACCTTTTCGCGACCGAAAACGGCGCGTTCACGCTGGGCGCCTCGGCGTTTATCACGGCGCGGCTGCCCGGCGCGAAATACACCCAGGACAAATATTGGACCACCTGCGACTTCGACAGCGTCTGGCGCGAAACGGATAAGCCGGATTTCTTCGAGGCCTTCCGCGCGGGCAGCCTGAACACCCGCGTTTCCGTGACAAACGAAGAGAAAGCCGCGGGAACCGGCGCGCTGAAAGTGGATTACACGGCTTGCGCGAACGCCGGCCGCTTCTCGTTCGGCCCGGCGCTCCGGGAAAACCTGTTCAAGCTCGAGAATTTCCCCGCGGTCAACACCGACTATTCCCTGTACGGCACGATGAGTTTCCAAATCAAAAACGATTCGGGCAGGGTTGTAAGGCTTGACGAAACGCGCTTTTTCACCTCCCCCGTTTCCTGGTATTCCCCCCTGGTCAAAGGCACCGAATCCGTCGCGGCCGAAATCCCGCCGGACGGCCAATGGCACACGGTCACTCTGGACCTGAAAAAACTCTGCCTTTATGGCGACGAGGCGCGCTTCATGGCCAACGGCGGCGCTTTGAAAGAGGTGACCGGCATCGAGCTGATGTTTACAGACCCCGGCTCAAAGCCGGGCGACACGGGTACGGTCTTCGTTGACGATTTCCGCTTCACGGCGGACAACGGCTCCGGCGGCGACTTTGCCATGCGCAACATCACCGCCGCGCTGACGCTTGTGATGAGCATCCTGAAAGCGTTTTGGGCGATTTAATCACCCGAGGCCTTCAGGCCTTTCCCTCATTTGAAAAAGAGGGCTTCAAAGGCTCCTTTTCCAAAGGAGCTGTCGCCGTTAGGCGACTGAGGATTCTAATCACCCGGCATGCACAGCATGCCACCCTCTTTGAAAAAGAGGGCTTCTAAAGGAGTGCTATGTCAGACATTTTTATACCCCGCAACAAAAACTTAAGGCCACGTTCAACCGAACTTCGCAATAACGCAACGAAGCAGGAAAAGCATTTATGGTATGATTTCTTAAGAAACTACTCCATTCCTTTTTACAGACAAAGGATAATCGGTGATTATATCGTTGATTTTTACTGCCCGAAAGTAAAAATTGTAATCGAAATTGACGGTTCACAGCACTATGAAGAAGACGCACAGGAATACGATAAAATTCGAACGAAGTATTTAGAATCTATTGGGCTATCTGTAATAAGATTTTCAAATTATGATGTTGACAAGAATTTCGATGGTATTTGTCAAGTGATAGACAATGAAGTGAAAGAAAGGCTTAAAATTACCTGATCCTAAGAATCACCCGGCATGCACAGCATGCCACCCTCTTTGAAAAAGAGGGCTTCAAAGGCTCCTTTTCCAAAGGAGCTGTCGCCGTTAGGCGACTGAGGATTACAATCACCCGGCATGCGCAGCATGCCACCCTCTTTGAAAAAGAGGGCTTTGAAAGGCTCCTTTTCCAAAGGAGCTGTCGCCGTAAGGCGACTGAGGATTACAATCACCCGGCTTGCACAGCATGCCACCCTCTTTGAAAAAGAGGGCTTTGAAAGGCTCCTTTTCCAAAGGAGCTGTCGCCGTAATCGACTGAGGATTCTAATCACCCGGCATGCACAGCATGTCACCCTCTTTGAAAAAGAGGGCTTCAAAGGCTCCTTTTCCAAAGGAGCTGTCGCCGTCAGGCGACTGAGGATTACAATCACCCGGCATGCACAGCATGCCACCCTCTTTGAAAAAGAGGGCTTCAAAGGCTCCTTTTCCAAAGGAGCTGTCGCCGAATGGCGACTGAGGATTACAATCACCCGGCATGCACAGCATGTCACCCTCTTTGAAAAAGAGGGCTTCAAAGGCTCCTTTTCCAAAGGAGCTGTCGCCGTCAGGCGACTGAGGATTACAATCACCCGGCATGCACAGCATGCCACCCTCTTTGAAAAAGAGGGCTTGAAAGGCTCCTTTTCCAAAGGAGCTGTCGCCGTCAGGCGACTGAGGATTCATTATGAATGACAACGCTTACCGCTTTTTTGACCCAATGAAATCCGAAGCGAAAATCCACGGCCTGGTTCCCGGCGAATACTGCCGCGTCCCCTCCCGGGTGCGGGAGCGGATGAACGACGGGCTCAAGGGCCTGTCATACCACACCAGCGGCGGCCGAATCCGCTTCACCACCGACAGCGATTCGCTGTCGGTAAGGATGGCCGTGACGCAGCGTATCGGCATGGCGCACATGCCGCTGAGCGGCTCTGCCGGCCTCGATATTTTCGCGGATTGCGGCGACGGGTTGAAATACGCCGCCACGAAACAGCCCGCTTTCGGCCGGACGAGGCTCGAGGCCGAGGTTCCGCTGCCGAAAGGCGAAAAAAACGTGACGATCTACCTTCCGCTTTACAACGGCGTAAAGTCGCTGAAAATCGGGACGGAAAAAGGCGCGTCGCTCGGCGCGCCGCCGCCCTATACGCATGAAAAACCCGTCGTGTTTTACGGCTCGTCCATCACGCAGGGCGGCTGCGCCTCAAGGACCTCCAACAGTTATTGCGCTTTGCTCGCGCGGCGGCTCGACAGCGATTTTATCAACCTCGGCTTTTCGGGCAGCGCGAAGGGCGAGGCGTACATGGCGGACTATATCGCGGGGCTTGCCATGAGCTGCTTCGTGTATGACTACGACCACAACGCGCCGGACGCCGCTTGGCTGAAAAAAACGCACAGGCCGTTCCTCGAGGCCATTCTCGAAAAACAGCCGGAGTTGCCCGTCATTCTGCTTTCGAAGCCGGACACGAATTTCGGCCCGGCGGACCTGGAACGGCGCGATATCATCCTCGACACTTACCGTTGGATGAAGGAAAACGGCCTGCGCGCGGACTTTATCGACGGCGGGGACCTGTTCGGCGCGGCCGGCAGGGACTGCTGCACCGTCGACGGCTGCCATCCGAACGACCTCGGCTTCTACCGCATGGCAGAGGCCGTGTACCCCGCGCTCTCGCGAATACTGAATAAAGGAGAATGCGTATGAAACCGAAAACAGCCTTCAAACGCTTCGCCTGCCTCATCCTCTGCCCGGCTTTCCTCCTTACCCTCTCCGCCGGCACGGAGGCTTTCGCGGCGGACACATTGACACGGAAAGGCGGCGCCGCCATGCAAACGCCCCGTATCATCGAAACCCTTTACCCGACGGCTGACGCCGTCGTGGCGGACATCGTCGCGACGGAAGCCCCGTATTTCGCCGACCCGACCGGCACGGCGGACAGCACCCGCGCGATTCAGGCCGCGATCCACGACTGTTTCGACGCCGGCGGCGGCACGGTGTACCTGCCGGCCGGCGAGTATCGTGTCACCGCGGGCATCACCGTCCGCGCGTTCGTGACGCTCAGGGGCGATTGGCAGGACCCCGACACGGGCAACGGCTACGGCACTGTCATCAACGCCGCCGTTCCCTCCTCGCCGGAGGATTTGCCCGCCTTGTTCACCGTCATGGGCAGCGCCGGCGTCATGGGCCTGACCGTCTATTACCCCGGGCAGGATATCGACGATGTCAAACCCTACCCTTATACCTTCTATGTGCCCGGCAGCGGCGGCGAGGGCTTTATGCTCCAGAGCATCGTCAACTGTACGGTGCTCAACGGCTACAAGGGCATCGCGGCGTGTATCAACGACACCGTCCATGAAATGATGACCGTCGACAATGTCAAGGGCACCTTTCTGTCGGTTGGCGCGACCGCCGTCAACCAGTCGGACGTCGGCACGTGGAAGAACCTGACTATCGACAACAAATACTGGGCGAACGCCGGCGGCGGCCGGAGCGCGCCGCTTGATAAAATCAACGCTTACACACGGAAGAACGCGACGGGCCTCGTCCTCGGCGACTTGGAATGGACGCAGTTCGCCAATGTCCGGATAGCGGACCGGAAAACCGGCATTCATATCATCAAGGGCAAGCGCATCGATTTCGCGGGCTCGCTGTTCGACGTGACGGTCGAGCGCTGCGGCACCGGCCTGCTCGTCGACGCCATTGACGAGCGGTGGGGCATGGTCGCGGCAAAGAGCTCGATTCACGGCAGCGAGCATTCCGTCGTCAACAACACCCTCGGCGCCGTCAAAATGGCGGATGTCAAACTCCGGGGCGGCCTGCCGGGCGGCAAAACCGTCATCGGCAGCTTCGGCAAGCTCATCGAGCTGCTGAAAAACATCTTTAAGCAGGGCCTCAACGCCAACCGGAAGTACTTCTTTGACACGACGAGTTTGGCGGATATCGCCGTCGACTACGCCGCCTCGCCGCCGAAGCCCGCCGCGAACCTGTATGTTTTGGAAGCCGACAAGTCGGGGAACTCCGATGTCTCCGCGGCGCTGCAGGCACTGCTTGACACGGCCGGCGTGACGGGCGGCGTCGCGTACCTGCCCGCGGGCAGGTATTTGTTAAACGCGCCGGTGACCGTCCCGGCAGGCGTCGAGCTGCGCGGCTCCTCGAGCGTCGCGGCGCGCGACCAGGGCGGTTTGAGCCTCGGCACCGTGATCTTCGCGAATTATGGCCTCGACGCCGCGCGGCCCAACTTCGACACGGCGCAAATCACCCTGAAAGAGAACGCGGGTGTCCGCGGCCTGCGGATTGTTTACCCCGGCAACAGCAGCACCATGCCCGGCGCTTTGGGCAAGGTGCGGCCCTGCTCCTACGCCATACGCGGAACGGGCAGCGGGGTTTACGCCGTCAATATCGCCATCGCGGCCGCTTACAACGGCATCGACTTTCGCGGCTGTGACAACCACATTATCAACAAGCTCGTCAGCTGCTGCTACAACAACGCCATGTTCGCGGGCGATTGCACCGGAGGCGTCATCGAGGGCTGCCTTCAAAACGGCACGGTCATCGTCCGCAACGGGCTGAACCTGCCGAACTGGCCGGACGAGGGCACGCAGCTGTTCCCCTATATCTTCGAAACCGTCACCAGGGTGCAGACAAACTACATCAAGCTCAATAACGCGAAAAACCAGACGGTTTTCAACTGCTTCGCTTACGGGGTCAAGACGCTCGTCAACAACACCGGCAGCGAAAACCTGCTGGCCTTCAACATCGGCGCCGATAACCTCGGCGGCACTTTGTTCATAACGAAAGGCGGCGACGCCAGGGTTATCAACATGATGCGTTGGAACGGCTCGTCGTTCACCAACGACGGCACAAGGCTGCTCATGCTCAACCGGCTCACCATCGGCAACCGGACGGAAAGAACGGTCAGGCCGTAAACGCCACCGACAATAACAAATAAAAAAGATTCTTCGCCTTATGGCCCGGAAGGACACCCGTTGCCCGTCCGGAGGGTATAAACCCCGAAGAATCTTTGTTTTTTTTGCATTGCGTTCGCCTTTACGGGGCCGCCCGCCCACGCTCCTGCTCCCCGCCCGAACGCGGCAACCCCTGCGTAGGGTTCGGCATCCCTGACGAACCGCGGAACATCCCCCGCCGCGCAGCCTCCGGCCTTGTAGGGAACGCATTGCAAGCGTTCCGCCGTAGGGTTCGGCATCCCTGACGAACCTACCACCGGGATGTAGGGTATGTCGCCCCCGACGTTTGGGTTGTCGGGCAAGCGGCATGGTTTTTCGTGTTAAGGTGACTAGTGGTCGACCATATCCAGTCTGTCAGAATAGCTCTTTTAGATGCTTATTTAATATAATGGTTACATAATAATAAAACATTGTTGCTCATAGTCCGTTGCCTCATAGTCGAAATGCTGATAATATAAAAATGGTGATAAATAATGATAATAGAAAAATTAGGTAACCGAATTAAAAAATTAAGGATTAAAACAGGTTTGAGCCAAGAAAAGTTTGCTTTAAAAATTGAAATGGACAGAACATATTATTCAAGTGTTGAGTCTGGCAAAAGAAATATTTCAATAATTAATATTTATAAAATAGCACAAGGATTAGGTATTACTCTAAGTGAACTATTTGAGAACATATAGGAGGTTTTAACATGCTGGATATTTATTATGATAGTTTAACTGAAGCTAACTGGTTTTCTAATTTAAATCAGGAATTCTCATTAACTTCAAATAATTATTACATTATTAAAAGGCGAGGTGGAAATCCATCTATAGTAGAACAAATAGTAAAGTATGATAAACCAGACATTATAGTAATTAAGGATGAGACACCTCTTTTAGTACTAGAAATAACTCAGGAAGTACCGACTGGTCATAATGTTGGTCAACGGTTCGCACGTCTCGTAAGGGCAATAGAGCTGGGTATACCTACTATATACTTTTTCCCTTTTGATGCTATGAAACATGGAGAATATGCAGGTATATGTAATTTAAATATTCGTTTGTTAAAAGCAGCAGAAAACATTTTAAAAATACATTGTACCCCTTTACTTTGCATTAATTGGCAAACTGATATTAATGGTGAAATAATCACTAATGGAACTGAAGATGAAACAATAAAAGCTATTTTAGCATCTTATGTATCGAGTGGATACAATAAAAAATGTGAAGGATTTATAGATCAATTAAATTATATGAAAGATGAATATATTTTAAGATTATCAAAAAGGCCTTCATATAAAACGTTACCTAATTCAGTACCAAAAATGAAAACAACAGAATTTATAAATAAATTTAATATCGAAATATCAGATAATAGTTTCGTTAATAGAGAGTTTACATATGTTTATATTATCAAAATGACTCCAGCTAAATGTAGACGGGAGGATCCATATACTGGTACTATTTTTGTTTATGATTATATGTGTTGCCGAATAGGACCTGATGTGAAAAACAAAAAATCAAATATCGTATTCTACTTCCCAAGGATTGAAAAAAATGTTTGGGAACAAAAAAATCCAAATGATTTGGCAAGAAAAAGTAGTAACTGGTATCTAACCGCTAATATGATTATTTTCAAAGATGGTTATAGTTTTTTGAGGTAAATAACATGGTTGAAGAAGAAGTATACCTCGGTACAAAAAATTATTTCCTTCAACATGGTTTTTCGGTACTCGCAGGTCAACCACCAAGAGGTATTGATCATCTTCCAGTAATCGAGATAAAGAATCCAACTGGAAAAAAAGGAAGTGATATGTCCTATAAACCAGACCTATTTGTATTTAAAAACAATATATTTTATATTGTTGAATGTAAGCCAAGTTTTAATTTAGGCGATTACAACAAGCTTAAATTAATTTTAGAGAGTAAAGTAAGATTATATGCACTCTATACTGAAATTTCACAATATAGGTTATTAGAAAAAGTTGATTATGTGGAAGACTTTGAATTCTTTTGTACTCATATAAAAGGAGTTTTGTCATATTGCGGAAGGAAAAATGAAGATTTTATGGATATTGGCCACATTTTAGTTTCTTCTTGGACAGGTGAAGCAATATTTTATGATTAGAAGTATATAATTTTTTTACTTATTTAGATACCGCTTATTAATGTCTAATGCTATTGGTTTAGATAATTCATAGATCATTAATGGTGGTACTGCATTTCCTGTTTGCACTCTTTCCTGCACTGTTCCTCCAAAAAAAACATAAGAATCGGGAAAGCTTTGGATTCTTGCCCTTTCTCGAATAGATAAACCTCTTGGCTGCAACGGATGTCCAAATTGAAACTGCGGTCGAATACCTCCTGCCAGTTGTGTTGGACTTGGTTCATCTAAGCAAAGTCTAATCCTTTGTTGAAAACTTTCATACATTGGTTGACCTTGTGGTGTATTTCTTATTTTTTCAATTGTTTCATAAGGATGATTAGGCGATGTATGGTTATGTAGCTTATGAGGTTTTATAGAATGTATTAAGCTATAACCCCTCATTATATTCTGATACTCAGTAATAGGTTCAGTTTCGTATTGTTCTTTTGTTTCATTATTGCTAAGCTCTGGTAAATCAGATATTGCATCATATACTGTCCTATAATCTTTTAAATCTAAGGAACAATTAAATAATGTAATTTCTTTTTTAGGGTCCGCAAAATTTCCTTTTGGAAACTTATATTTATCTGTAAGGCCTGAATTTTCTTTTACTCCAACAAATAATATTCTAAGCCTATTTTGAGGTACTCCATAATCGGCAGCGTTAACCATACTAACTGTAACTTTATAACCTAAATTACTCATATTTTTTTTAATTTCTTCCTCAAACTTACCACCTGCAGTACTTCTCATACCAGAAACATTTTCAAGTATTATATAATCTGGCATAAAAGTTTGTACATATCTCATATATTCTTTGAACAAGAAGTTTCTCTCGTCATTGTCGTTATGCTTCCGATTAGCTATTGAAAACCCTTGACATGGAACACCACCTGTTATAAGGTTAATTCTAGTTATACCTTTATCATTAAGTAATTCTTTTATATAGTCTGGGTCTATATTTCTAATATCACCAAGACAACCCAGCGCATTTGGATGATTATATGACCACGTTTTCATTGCTGGCTCAAGATAATCAATTCCCAGTACTGCTTCGAACCCTGACCATTTACACCCTACTGAAAACCCACCTGCACCACAGAATAAATCTACCATAGTTAGACTATCTTTCGGGACACATAATGAGTCATAATTGAAAAATTTAACCTCTTCTAGATTTAGATAAGAACTTTTTTCAACTGGTACAGTCTTGTCCCATACGTTCCACTCATTTTCCAACTTATTTTTAGCTTTCAATTCTTCCATAAGTTACTCCAATTATAGATTCAAAACACCCTATTAAAAATACTACAATAATAAGTAATTTTATGCAACACCTATTTTTTATGACACCTTGTTATATTTTTGTCAATAACATATTTATAACGTCAAAACCGCCCACCCGGGTGGTTTTCCGTTAACCGAACCTGTTTAATTGTTAATCATCAAAGACAACACCGTCAAGGTTGTATTCCGATCTGTAATTCCAGTCAACCCTATCAACCGATATGCTCCGATACTTCTCTGTAATTTCCTTATCATTTGGAACATTCACACTGTTAAACAAATCCATTGCATCGTATTTATTATCAAAATACTCTTCATCATCCGGCTTGCCGTCCCTCCGCTCAAATTTTACAACAAACGAGTCGCTGTAGTGTTCATTCATAAAATCGACCTCCTCTTTTAACTTGTATAAATGATTATACAAACATTTGGCAGACAATGCTTTCGATATATCGCAAAACTTCAATTATTTACATAATCTTTCCCTCCCCCAAAATCTATGCTATGATAAAATCAGATTCGCAAGGGAGCTGATTGCGTTGCTAAAACCCCTCCTATCCCTGACATCCCTTCTCCTGGTCCTCGCCATGCTCCTCCCCTTCACCACCCCTGTTTCCGCAAACCCCCAACCCCTTTTAGCCTTCCCCGAGGCCGACGGCGCCGGCAAATACACCGCGGGCGGCCGGGGTGGCCGGGTGATCGAAGTGACGACGCTCGAGGACGGCCCGAACGTCCCCGGCTCGCTGAGGGCGGCGGCGGAAGCAGCCGGGCCGAGGACGGTCATCTTCAAAGTGGCGGGGACCATCGAGCTGAAATCGGCGCTGAAGATCAAGAACCCGTATATCACCGTCGCGGGGCAGACGGCCCCCGGCGAGGGCATCACGCTAAAAGACTACAGCCTGAATGTGGAAGCGGACGAAGTGATTATCCGGAACATCCGCGTGCGCCCGGGCGATCTGCTCGAAAAGGACGCCATGAGCGTTTCCAAAGCCCAAAACGTGATCATCGACCACTGCTCGGTCAGCTGGGGCGTCGACGAGACCCTGTCGGTCACCGGCTGTGACAACGTCACCGTTCAATGGACTTTTATTACGGAAGGCTTGCACGATTCCATTCACCATTCCGGCAAACACAGCAAGGGCTCCCTGGTCAACGGAAACAGCGGGCAGCGGGCCTCGTTCAACCACAACCTGTTCGCGCACAACGACGCGAGGAACCCGAGGCCGCAGGGCACACTGCCCCCGGAGGAGGACCCCATCGGCTTTTTCTTTGATTTTACCAACAATGTCGTCTACGACTGGGGGCGGGCCTACGCCGCGAAGAACCTGGACGTCGACGAGCGCTGCACGATGAATTTCATTAATAATTATTTCATCGCCGGCCCGAGCTCCCAGGCGTCGAACTTCATGGTGGATAAAAACATCAACACGAAAATGTACTTTTCAGGCAATTTTATGGACGGCAACATGCCCGCCGACCAGTATTCGCTGATCATTTATGAGGATTTTGTCAAACCGGATAACGGCTGGAAGCTCGCCGAGCCGTTCAACAGCGTGAACAGCCAAACGCAAAGCGCCGAAAAGGCCTACGCCATGGTGATGAAAAACGGCGGCGCGGCGCTCAACCGCGACGCGTATGACGATCGGATCGTCCGCGAAGTTCTGACCGGCAAGGGCCGGATTATCGACAAGCCGTCGGATGTCGGCGGCTGGCCGGTGTTGGAGACGGGCGAGGCGTATATTGACACGGACAAGGACGGCATGGCGGACAGCTGGGAGGAAGCGAACGGCCTGAACCCCGGAAACCCGGCGGACGGCAGCCTGGACCGGGACGCGGACGGTTACACCAACCTCGAGGAATACCTCAACGGCCTGATGGCCGGGCTCTACACCGAGGACGTGCCCTTCCCCGCGTTTGACAACCGCTTTCAGAAGTTTTACAACATGATGTACGATATCCTGCGGGCGCTCATCGACGCGCAGAAGTTTTTGTGGAAACTGCTTTTAGTGGTCAGTCGATAGTGGTTGGTGGTTACCGAAATTTATTATAAAGTGTTGACTCGGCTACATTTATGGGTATAATAAGTGTGAGGTGATAACACTTTATGGAACGTAAGATTGTTGATAGGCTGATCGAATGGAAAAACAGCCCGAAACGAATGCCGCTTTTATTATACGGCGCGCGGCAGACCGGCAAGACATACACCGCTTTAACGTTCGGAAAACAGCACTATAAAAACACCGCGTATTTTAATATGGAGGACTCCAGAGAGGTTGCGGCCATTTTTGACCGCGACCTGGACCCGGCGCGCATTGTGAAGGAATTATCCGCTAAAAGCGCGCAGTCCATATTAAAGGGCGAAACCTTAATTATTTTCGATGAAATCCAGGCCTGCGAACGCGCGCTGACATCGCTGAAATACTTTTGTGAAAACGCCCCGGAATACCATGTCATGGCGGCGGGCAGCCTGTTGGGCGTCGCGTTGAAATGCGAGCAATATTCCTTCCCCGTCGGCAAGGTGGATATGATGACCATTTATCCCCTTGATTTTGAGGAGTTTTTATGGGCGACCGGCAACGACGTTCTATGCGATATGATCAAGGACGCTTACGGGAACTTTTCGCCGTTAAGCCTGCATGAAACGGCCATGGATTTGTATAAAACCTATTTGGCCGTGGGCGGTATGCCGAGGGCTGTTTTGGAATATACCGAAACGAGAGACTTTAATTTTGTCATTGCCGCCCAGAAGACGCTCAACGACGCCTACATCGCGGATATGGCCAAATACGCGAAACCGCAGGAAACCACAAAAATCATGGCGGCCTGGTCGAGCGTGCCGGCGCAGCTGGCAAAAGAAAACCGCAAGTTTCAATATAAAGTGATCAAGTCGGGCGCGCGGGCCTACGAATACGAGACACCGCTTGAATGGCTGAAAGCCGCGGGAATCATCAACAAATGCGTCCGCGTGGCCGAATGCCGCATGCCGCTTTCCGCCTATGCCGATAACGACTCGTTTAAGGTGTATATGGCGGACACCGGGCTGCTTTGCTCCAAGTTTGATATCGCGGCCAATGTCGTCATTAACGGCTCCCACAGCTTTGACGGCTTCAAAGGCGCCCTGGCCGAGAATTATATTATGCAGGCGCTGATTACGAACGGAATCAAGCCCTATTATTGGAGCAGTCCCGGCAAGGCGGAATTGGATTTCGTTTTTCAGGATAGGCAGGGCGGCATCATTCCGCTCGAGGCGAAGTCCGCGGGCAATACCCGTTCCAAAAGCCTGAACAGCTTTATCGCGGCCTATAAGCCTCCGTACGCCGTTCGCGTTTCGGCGAAAAACTTCGGCTTTGAAAACAACATCAAAAGCATTCCGCTTTACGCGCTGTTTTGCCTGAAAATATAGGTGGAAAGGAGTTCAGTTTATACTCGAAAAACTTTTATTTTTTTAAACTTTTTCGACTATACTCGCAAAACTTTCATTTTTTTACACTTCTTCGACTACACTCGTAAAACTTTATTTTTTTAAGGCTTTCGCGACTGTATTCGAAGAATAAGAAAGTGAGGCGGACAAGCTGAAAACCCTGTATATCTCCGACCTGGACGGAACACTGCTGAATAAAGACGCCGAAATCTCCGCGTTCACGGCCGAAACGCTCAGCCGGCTGATTGCAAACGGGCTGCGGTTCAGCGTGGCGACGGCGCGGACGGCGGCAACGGTTCTGCAGATGTTAAGCGGAATACCAATACCTGTTCCGATTATTTTAATGAACGGCGTGGCCGTTTACGATATTCAAAACGGCCGGTATATCAAAACGCATACGATTGAAAAATCATCGCTGCAAAGCCTCCTGGCCGCCATAAAACGGCATGATACGGAAGGGTTTTTGTATTGCCTTGAGGGTGACAGGCTGAGCACCTATTACGAAGAACTGCGCTCCGACCACGCGAAACGGTTTGTGGAGGAACGGGTTCAAAAATACGGCAAACGGTTTACGCGGATTGACGATTTCTCTGAGTTATTGAAAAAGCCCGTTATCTACTTTTCCGTTTGCGATCTCGAAGAAAATTTAGCCGCGCTGCATAAGGAACTCTGCCGGGATAAAAACCTGCATATAGAGTATTACCGCGATATTTACGAGGACGGTTACCGGTACCTGGAAGCCTGCTCATCGGAGGCCTCGAAACACAACGCCGCAAAGTTTTTGCGTGAAGAATACGGCTTTGACAAGGTTGTGTCGTTTGGTGACAACCTTAACGATTTGCCGCTGTTTGCGGCCAGCGACGAAAGCTATGCCGTCGCCAACGCCAAACCGGAGGTAAAAGAAAAAGCCTCTGCCGTTATCGGCGGCAACGAGGATGACGGCGTGGCAAAGTGGCTTCTCGAGCTGTAAGCCATAAACTGAGGTCCGAAAAAGTCAAGCGGCTTCGGCCGAAACGACGATGGCACCCTGGCCTTCGGCCAGGATTACAAAAAAACACCCCTTGCCCGGGCCGGGCAAGGGGTGTTCTCAGCCGAAGTATTCCGTTTCAGGATAAAATCTGCGCCACCATGTCGTCAAGAAGGTCTTTCACCGGCCGTTTGCCGTTTTGTTCTTCCATCGCTTTGCCGAAAGCCGCCGCCGGTCCCCAATAGGTGACGGGAATATCCTTTTGCGGCAAGGCGAATTCCCCTTGCGCCGCGAGCGCGCCGAGCGCGGGGTCGGACCGGACCGCTTCGCTTGATACGGCCTCGCGGTTGGTGGGAACAAGCGACCTCTTCTCAAACCGCTTCAGCTGGCTTTGTTCGTTGGTAAGCCAGTCGGCCAGTGCCATAGCGTCGGCGGGGTGTTTTGTGTTTTTGTTGACGCCGATGAGCGAGTAGCTCGCGAACGAAACCATCTGTTTTTCGCCGCCCCCGGCGGAAAAGGACGGAAGCTTGGCCGCCGCGAAATTTGAGCCGAGTTTCTCCTTGATTGTTTCGGCGTTCCACGCGCCGGAAACACAAGCGGCAAGCTGATCGCCCATTTTCGCGATAATATCGGCGTCGCCGCCGGTCATAAACGCTTTATCCGCCGTGAATTTTTGAATGGCTTCGCCTGTTTTCACGCCCGCGGCGCTGTTAAAATCGCAGACTTTTTTTCCATCCGCGCCCACGCCGAGTTTACAGCCGGCGCCGAGAAAGAAGGCGGACAGATACCACGCGTTGGAAACGTTCATCAGCACTTTTTTGCCGGCTTTGTTCGCCGCGGCGAGCAGGCCGTCGAGCGTTGTCGCCTGCGCGGCGCTGACGACGCTCTTGTCGTAATAGAGGAAACAGCCGTTGGTCATCGCGGCGGGGCAGGCGTACAGCTTGCCGTCAACCGTCGCGGCTTCGACAGCGCCGGCCATATTCGCCCCCTTCACCTTTTCGGCGTTCGCGGTGATTTCAAGGAGCGCTTTCGCGGCCGTGAAATCCCGGATTTGGTCGTTGGGGAAGGCGAACACGTCGGCGGCCGTCGAGGGGGCCTTCAGAAACGCCGTTTTCGCGTCGGCCTCGCCGACCGCTTCGAAAACAATGGTATAAGCTTTTTGTGGATTTTTCTTTTTAAAACCCTCCGAAAGTTCCGTAAGCAGCGCCTTGTCTTCCGGCGCGCCCCATAACTTCAATGTTACCGTTTCTTTCTTCGCCGCGGGGCCGCCGCGGCACGACGCCAGGCTGCCTGCCGTCAGCAGGGCTAAGAGCAGAGCGAAAACCTTTTTCAGCCTTTTCAACCGAGTCACCTCCGGCAATTCAATTTCATCCTTTATGTCCGCCTTTCGCTACCGTTTTACCCGCGCGTTGCCTTCCCAGATGCTCCAAACCTGCTCCTCGTCGGCCGGCTGCGCATAGTCGGTCAGGAAGGTCGTCGCCAAAGCGCCGCTTGCCCAGCCGAACTGCACCCACTTTTCGCTTTCCCACCCTTTGAGGATGGCGTAAAGCAGGCCGCCGACAAAGCCGTCGCCGCCGCCTATGCGGTCAAGAATCCGGATTTCGCGCGGCTCGGCGATATGCCAGTCGCCGCCGTCGAGCAGTATCGCGCCCCAAAGGTGGGTGTCGACGCTGATGACCTCGCGCAGGGTGGTCGCGAACACCGAGGCGCCGGGGAAGGCCTCTTTGACTTGATAGATCATGCTTTTGAAGTTTTCCGTTTTGGCCTTCAGGCCTTTGCCGCCGGCTTCGGGGCCCTTGATGCCGAAGCAGAGCTGAAAATCCTCCTCGTTGCCCGCGAGAATATCCGCGACGCCGGCGATTTCGGTGAAAATGCCGCGGAGCTCCTCCTCGCGCCCTTTCCAGAAGGTGGCGCGGTAGTTGAGGTCGAAGGAGATAATCGTGCCGTATTTTTTGGCCGCCTTCGCGAGTTCCAGGCAGAATTGCCCCGTCTCGGGCGAAAGCGCGGCGATAAGGCCGGAAAGGTGCAGGACCGCGACGCCCTCTTTGCCGAAAATCCGCTCGAGGTCAAAGTCGGCGATGTTCAGCGTCCGGCCGACTTCGCCGGCGCGGTCGTTGTGCACGCGCGGCCCGCGCGAACCGCGGCCGCTGTCGGCGATGTTGAACTGGTGGCGGTAGCCCCAGGGGCCGCCCTGCTCGACTTCTTTGCCCTCGAAGGCCATGCCCCGCGCGCGCAGGCTGCTTTTGATGAAGCTCGCGACCGGGCTGCCTTTGACGAAAGTCGTCAGCACCTTGACGGGCAGGCCGAGGTAGGAGGAAACGCTCGCGACGTTGGTTTCGGCGCTGGTCGCCTGCATGAAGAAGGTGTCGCTCGCCTCGACGGGCTGGCCGTCGGGCGGGCAGATGCGCACGCCCATGCTCGTCGGGACGACGAGCGCCCAGACGGCGTCTTTTTTAATCGGTTTCATAATGACCTCCCTGTAGGGGCAGGCTTCCACGCCTGCCCGGTTATTTTTTGACCGGGGCGCGGGGCGGCATGGAAACCGCCCCCTACGATTTTTATCATACCACTATTATACGGCGATGAGGCGGTATCGACCTCTCCGTCCGCTGCGCAGCGATGAAATCGCTTCGCACCATCTCCTTACCAAGGAGAGGCAAGGAACTTGGCTCCCCTATGTTAGGGGAGCTGTCGCCGCAGGCGACTGAGAGGTAGAAAAGTTTAAACCACATACTGCGACGAGGCGGTGTTGCCGCCCTCGCCGGTCCAGTTGGTGTGGAAGAATTCGCCGCGCGGCGCGTCGACACGCTCGTAGGTGTGGGCGCCGAAATAGTCGCGCTGCGCCTGCAGAAGGTTGGCCGGCAGTTTTTCGCAGCGGTAGCCGTCGTAGTAGCAAAGCGCGGTCGTCATCGCGGGGACGGGGACGCCGTTGGCCAGAGCGGCCGCGCACACACGGCGCCAGCCGGGCTGGGCTTTTTCGACCGCATCCTTGAAGTACGGCGCCAAAAGCAGGTTTTGAAGCGCGGGATTGGCGTCGAACGCCTCCTTGATTTTACCGAGAAAGGCGCTGCGAATAATACAACCGCCGCGCCACATCAGGGCGATGCCGCCGTAGTTGAGGTTCCAGCCGTAGGTTTTGGCCGCGGCGCGCATGAGCGTATACCCCTGCGCGTAGGAAACGATTTTCGCCGCGTAAAGAGCGTATTTGATGTCTTCGACAAATTGCGTCTTATCACCCGTGAACGCGGGGGCAGGCCCGGTCAGGACTTTGGATGCGGCGGCTCGCTCCTCTTTGATGGCGCTCAGGCAGCGCGCGAATACGGCCTCGCCGATGAGCGTCAGCGGCACGCCCTCGTCGAGCGCGGCGATGCCCGTCCATTTGCCGGTGCCCTTCTGGCCGGCGGTGTCGAGGATTTTATCAACCAAAGGCGAACCGTCCTCGTCCTTAAAGGCGAGGATGTCCCTCGTGATTTCTATCAAATAACTGTCGAGCTCTTCCCCGTTCCATTTCGCGAAGACTTCGTGCATTTCGTCCGCGGTCATGCCGAGCAGGTCGCGCATGAGCTGGTACGCCTCGCAGATGAGCTGCATGTCGCCGTATTCGATGCCGTTGTGGACCATCTTGACAAAGTGGCCCGCTCCGTTTTCGCCGACCCAGTCGCAGCAGGGGGAGCCGTCCTCCACTTTCGCGCTGACGGCTTGCAGGATGGGCTTGACAAACGGCCACGCCGCTTTCGAGCCGCCCGGCATGAGGCTCGGCCCTTTCAGGGCGCCCTCCTCCCCGCCGGAAACGCCCGTGCCGATATACAAAAGCCCCTTGCTCTCGACATACGCGGTGCGGCGCGCCGTGTCGGGGAAATGCGAGTTGCCGCCGTCGATGATAATATCGCCCGGTTCGAGCAGAGGGATGAGCGCTTCGATGGAGTCGTCAACCGCGCTGCCCGCTTTGATCATCAGCATCACCTTGCGCGGCTTTTCAAGGCCTGCGACGAGTTCCCCAAGGGAATAGGCGCCGGTGATGTTTTTCCCCTTCGCCCGGCCTTCGATGAAGTCCGTGACTTTTTGCGCCGTGCGGTTGTAGACCGAGACGGTGAAGCCCTTGCTTTCCATGTTCATGACGAGGTTTTCGCCCATGACCGCGAGGCCTATCAGGCCGATGTCCGATTTTTTCATGCCGTTTCGTGTTCCCTTCTGTATTCATCTTTTATTGTTTGCAGCACGCTGTAAGGAATTCGCAAATTGCCGAGGCCTATGCCGATTTGGATGTGCGGCTTCATCTGCGCGTGGAAATCCGTTCCGCCCGAAAGCAGCAGGCCGTATTCTTCCGCGAGGGCCCGAACCTGCTCTTGTATGGCGGGGGTGTAGTCGGTGTAATAGCCTTCGAGGCCGTCGAGCCCGTAGGACACAAGCTCGCCGACAAAACGCCGGAGTTCTTCCCCGCTTTTTTTGGTCAGGTGCAAATGCGCGAGGAACGCAAGCCCGCCCGCCGTTTTGATGAGCCCTATCGCTTCTTCGGCCGTCAGCAGCTGCGTGCCCGAATACGCGGGCCGGCCGTTGTTCAGGTAAAGGTCAAACGCCTCGCGGACCGAAGCCGTGTAGCCCTTGTCGGTCAGCAGCTTCGCGAAGTGTGCCCGGCCGACGAGCCCCGAGGGGGCTATGGCGAGCGCTTCCTCCACGGTGACGGCGAAACCGAGGGCGTTGAGCTTTTCACAGGTTTCCTCAATGCGTTTTTTACGGACAATTTTAACATCCTCGAGCCGTTCGAGCAGGGCGGGGTTTTCGGCGTCGATACCGTAGCCGAGGATATGGGTTTCGGTTTCGGATATCGTGGAAAACTCGATGGCGGGGATGACTTCGAGGCCTACCCGTTCACCCTCCTCCATCGCCTCGCGGACGCCCTCGACGCTGTCGTGGTCCGACAGGGCGATGGCGGCTAAGCCCTGCTCTTTCGCGTGGCGGACCACCTCGGCCGGCGTCATCGAGCCGTCGGACTTGGTGGAGTGGGTGTGCAGGTCGATATACTTTTCGGTCATGTTAAAATCCTCAGCCGCCATTCGGTGACAGCTCCTCGAAAGCCCTCTTTTTCAAATGAGGGAAAGGCCTGAAGGCCTCGGGTGATTAGAATCCTATAGTCATCCGCAGATGACTTTGGCGCCCTTACGGCGACAGCTCCTTTGGAAAAGGAGCCTTCACAGTCCATAACCCCAGCGCGGGGTTAGAGATATAATAAATTCCCTCCCCGCCGGGCAGGGTGTTGAAGCCGTCTTTGAGCGTATCGGGTCTGTAAAGTTCAAGTGCTTTACAGTAGGGCAGGTAGTCAAACCCGGCCGAGCGCACCTCTTGTTCGCTGAGTTTTTCGGCGCAGTAGGTCACGCGGAAGCGGCCGTCGGACGAGCCGTGGATGAGATGCGCGGCGACGGACAAATTCAAGCGCAAATCCTCATTTTCGTTGACAAGTTTCAGGACGTTTTCGCGCCCGACATACCCGTATTTGCGGATGAGGCGGTCGTTTTCGTCATCCTCGCCGAATTTGCGCACGCCCGGCGCGAGGACAATCAGCTCGCCGCCGTCGGCGATGGCCATGCGCGTGCGGTAGATCGCTTTGTTGCCAAGCCATGTGCTTTTGAACTCGCGCTCGTCAAGGTACACGACGGTTTTTTTCAGAGGCTTGTCCACATAGGTCAGGTTGAGCTCTTGGCTTTGCCTGACGGCTTCCTCAAACAGTTCCCGGCGGTTGCCGATATACAACCCGTGAATCCGGGTTTCGCCGTCAACGTTCGTGGTGACGGTCAACACATACAGCAGAGGCACGTCCGCCAAAAATTTTTCCTGTGCGTAGTCAAACACACGGCGCACGGGCGAAAAGTCCCGCCCCATGACCCGCTCCATGCCGTAAAAAGCGCCGAGCATGTGGGAGCTGTTGATCATGCTCGCGCCCCCGCAGCCGACGAAAATATTTTTGGAGTAGTTGGCCATGCCGACGACTTCGTGCGGCACGACCTGGCCGACGGAAATGATCAAGTCATAGCTTTTGTCAACGACACGCCGGTTGACCTCGACGTCGATTTTTGAACGCACGAGCCCTTCGGACACGCCGGCGACGAATTCCGCGGGCACCTCGCCGAGCTTGACGACGTCCGTCTTCCAGTTGTGGACGATGACGCGCTCAAACGGCACGCCTTCCCCGAAAAACGCGCGGCATTCCTCGCGCGTCATCGGCTCATGGGTGCCCAGCGCCGGCAGGATGTCCACTTCGCAGCGGTCCTTGAGCAGCTCGTAATACACGGCGGTAATGACGCCCGCGCCCGAATACATCCTCGTGAAATCGGGGGGCAGAAGCAGCACTTTTTTCAGTGTTCTGCCCTCGAGCGATTTTTCGAGCGCTTCGCGCAGGGCGCCGCCGTCGATACCCGTTTCGCTTCGAATCACCATGCCCATATCCCCCCTATTATACAAAAACAGTTTACCACAAAACCCCAAGGGAATAAAGCGCCATTTCACAAAAAAGCGGTTCCCCGCTCGATAAGAAACCGGGAACCGCTTATACCTATTATAATATAGGCTTAAAAACTGATTTTGTCGGGATGCGAGCCGGAGCCGCCAATATACGGCATGGCGTCGATGAAGGTCATGTCTTCGGCGTCAATCGCAAAGTCGAACACCTTCGCGTTTTCCTCAATGCGTTCGGGCGTCACGGACTTCGGCAGGGGCAGCGTGCCGTTTTGCAGGCACCAGCGGATGCAAAGCCGCGCAACGGAGACGCCGTATTTGCCGGCGATCCGCAGCAGGTCGGGGTTGCCGAGCATTTTTCCCGTCCCGAGCGGGCTCCACGCCTCGACGACGATGCCGTTGGCGCGGCTGAACTCCACAGCTTCCGGCTGGGTGTAGCCGGGGTGGAACTCGATTTGGTTAACCATCGGTTTGACTTTCGCTTCGCGGAGGACGGGTTCGAGGTGGTGCGGCAGGAAGTTGCTGACGCCGATGGCGCGGATTCGTTTTTGTTCGTAGAGCAGCTCGAACGCCCGCCAGGTTTCCAGATTGGTCTTCTGCCATTCGGCAGGGTCGCCTTTCGCGGCGGGCCAGTGAATCAGGTACAAGTCCAGAACATCGAGCCCGAGCTTCTCCATCGTGACCTCAAAGGCCGCGAGCGTTTTCTCGTAGCCGCGCTCGGCGTTCCACAGCTTGCTGGTGATGAAAATCTCCTCACGGGGAATGCCGCATTGTTTCAGCGCGTCCCCTATCCCCTTTTCGTTGCCGTATATGGCGGCGGTGTCGATGTGGCGGTAGCCTGTGTCGAGCGCTTTGAGGACGGCCTTGACCGCCGTCTCGCCGTCGGGCGTCTGCCAGGTGCCGAAACCCACGCAGGGGATTTTCACGCCGTTGTTTAAAATAAAAGTGTCGGTCAGAGATTTCATGGATTATCATCCCTCCCTTATTTATTGTTCATTCGAAGTATATCATCCGCGCGGGCGTCTGTCCAGCAAAATGCCGCGAAATGTTTGAACAAGCGCTCATCGTATGGTACTATGTGTTCAAGGAAAGAAGGATGGTTTCATGCGCCGCAATACCGGGCGCCAAGAATTGCCGTGTGAAAGGAAGAACGGTGTTCTTTCGTTTCAGATAAGCAAAGACGGAAAGTATTCGCTGTTGCCGGCGGACAATCCCTGAAAGGAGAATGGATATGAATTCGGAATTGCACAATGAGATGGAATCGTCCGGGCAACCTGCCGGCCAGCTGAAAGAGATCGATTCGGCGCTGACGCGGCTGGATTTCGAAAGAGACCGGCTCATCGTCCAAAAGAGGGAACTCAAGGAGCGCCTTCTTTTTTGACGGGCTCATCGCGGACTGGATTGTCCAAAGAAAAATCACCGACTCCCGCGATAACCTGTTAACGGTGAAAAGCAAAGTTGACCTTATCGTCGACCAACTCGGCGGGCTCTCGCGGAAAGAAGCCGAAGCGATTAAAAAGGCGGAGGCGGAAATCGAAGCACTCCTTGCGCAAGCGCCGGAGGATCAATAAAAGAAAAAGGCGAACAAGTGCCAAAAATGCAAAGAAATCCGCATTTCTCCTATGAGTTTTGCGGATTTTTCTGCATTTTTCATAGCAAACGGTAATTATGCCCGGTATTACTCAATAACGGTCCGGTATACCGCGTTTTCAATACCGCCCGCGGCGAGTTTCAGCCGGAACAACCTTTCGCGCCGCCAGTCGCGGCGGAGATTCTCATCGGTCAACTCGACGGCCTCAACCGCCGCCGTCAGGGCTTTGTCGTAAGTCAGCGTGTGCCCGCGCGCCAACCGCACCAATCCGGCGCCGGCGAACTGCGGTTCGTCGCTCAGCAGTATATGAAACACCGCGCCGCCCGGCGCGTTGAACCGGATGCTGTCGGTTATCACGGCCGCGCCGCCGGTTAACGCCGCCCGGCGCGTATAACTGCCGAGCCCCGCTTCGTCCGGGTACGCCGCGGTCAGGTCCATGGATAAAGAACGTTCTTCTTCGTTATACGCCGCGTTTTCAGCCGCGTATTGTTTGCCCGCCCGCTGCTCAACGCCGTTGAAGACGGGGAGGTTGTGGTAAGCCGAGCGCATCGTCCAGATGCCGTACCGCTCCGGGCTGAAGGTTTCCCGCCGGTAGGTTTCGACGCCGGCGTCGATGACCAGCGGCTCCCCGTCGGCGTAGACGATAAAGCTGCCGACATCGTTGTGATTATGGCTTTCGGCGTTGTGGCCGCCTTTAACGGCGAGGTACAGCCCTTTGTCCGCCTGCGGAAACTGCCTTTGGGCCATGACGCAGATACCGTCGAGCCAGACGCTTTCGGCGGGGGTATACCCCCGCGCGGCTGCGGGGCTGTCATGCAGATTTTTCACCGAGCGGTACGGATGGGAGTAACCCGCCCCGAGCGGGCCGTTTTGCCGCAACATCTCGGCGCCGAAGTTTTCGAGGCGGCGCGACCCCGTCCGCCGGCCGAAACGGGCGGCCATGGCTCCGTCCAACTTCAGCCTCGCGTGCGCGTCCGCGAAATTGACGAAATACTCCCCGCTGATATGCGCGTTCATGATGTATTCGCCCATACGGCGCACAAGCGGCACATCGAACACATCGATTCGGCCGCCCGTCATGTCATAGAGAACCTCCAGCGCGTCGAAATACGACGCCCCGGCGGCGGTCCAATAGCCGGGCCCCTCGTCGCAGCCGCCGTCGGGCAAATACTCCTTGGCGAAGTTGTCGAGCATGCGCAGGGCGCGCCCGGCGACGGCCTCGCGGCGCCCGGCGTCTTCGACGCACAGCGCCGCCGCGTCAAGCACATTCGAGACAATCCACGGGTTCCAGTTGTTGACCTTCCGGCCGCTGAAGCCGGTCCACCAGTTGGCGCCGCCACACTCTAAAAAGGGGCGGAAAATTCGGCGGTCGAGTTCATACAATATCCGTTCGCGCAGCACCGGCTCCACTTCGTCAAGCGCGCCGCCGCACAGGCGCAGCGCCCAGGCGAGAACCGAAGCTGTGCAGGCGGAAAACAGGTCGAGTATCGTGACATCCTGACGGAACTCGCCGGTTAACCCGTTGGCGGTTTTCATGTGCGCGGGCACCACCCAGGTGGTCTCCTCGAGGATATGCCAGACCCCGTCAGCGAGCTTGTCCGCAAAGCGCCCCGCGTTTTCCGCGTATTCGGCGAGCAGGAGGTCGATGACCATGGCGCGCCGCTCAAAATACGCCTTTTCATAGACGCTTCGGTTGCCTTCGCGGAAGTAACGCAAGTAGTCGGTCGCCTTCAGTATCGGGTATTCCTCACCGAGCCGCTGCTCCCCGTTGGCAATCAAAACAGCCGCGGTTTTCGCGGCCGGTTTCCGCTCCGGCAAATCGGCGAACGGCCGGTATGTTTCAAACGGCAGGAGCTTGCCCCCAACGGAAATCGTCTCGAATATTTTCACGGCGGTCTTCCTTTCTTTTCCTGCGGGATATATAATCAATATACAGCAAAGCCGTTCGCGGCGAAAGGCGGGTTTGATATGACAAACGTATTGGATATCACGGCATTCGGCGCCGTCGGGGACGGTAAAACCGACTGCACGAGCGCGATTCAAAAAGCGCTCGACGAAGCGGGCGCGGCCGCCGGTTCGGTCGTTGTACCGCCGGGCGACTATCTGTGCGGCTGTTTAAAGGTTCCGCGGCTCGTCAGCGTAACGGGCCTGCCCGCCTGGTCCTTCCGCCGCAACGGCAGCAGCATCCTGACGCTCAACGACCCGGAAGCGCCCTGCCTGCTTGACGTTTCGGACGCGGCCGGCTGCGTCATCAAAGGGCTTTCCCTTCGCGGCGGCCGGCTCGGCAGCGGCGTCCATGGTATCCTGGTGACGCACGACGATTACAACGGCGCCGGCGAGGAGGACACGCCGACGATTGAGGACTGCCGCGTCGACGGTTTCAGCGGCGACGGGGTTCATCTCAATCACATCTGGTGTTTCTCCGTCCGCCACAGTATGCTTTGCTTCAACAAAGGCCACGGGCTGTATGTCAACGGCTGGGACGGTTTCATTCTCGACAACTGGATGTCGGGCAACCTCGGCGCGGGGATATGCGCGGACAAGGTCGCGGCTTCGGTGACCGCCACGGGCAACCGGTTCGAATGGAACCGCCTCGCGGGGGTAAGCCTTCGTGACAGCAACACCGTCAACCTCACCGGCAACTACTTCGACCGTAGCGGCGGCCCCGCTCTGAGCCTGATTGGCAGTGAAGGCAGGCAGTGTGACACCGTCACCGTCACGGGCAATATCTTCAATCGCAGCGGCGCCGGGGATTACGCCGATACCCCGCCCGTCGACGAATACGACCGCTGCCATCTGCGCGCCGAGCGATGCGTCAACACGGTCATATCGGGCAACAGCTTCCGCGTCGGCATGAACGACGGGGGAACCGGCCAGAAAAGCCCCGATTACGGCATGGTGCTCAGGCACTTAAGAGGATGTGTCATCAAAGACAACGCCTTGCTTTGTGGCAGCGTCAAGCAAAACATCGTCGACCTAGGCGGCCATGAGGGCGATGTCATCATCAAGGACAACGCGGGCACGGAGTCGGAAAAACTCGGTGTTTTCTGGCCGGCGCTGTCGGAATAACACACGCAACGCAACGAAAAAGGGGCGGCTTGTCGGCCGCCCCGGTTTTTATTCTTCGCTCTCCGCGCTTTTTCGCGCCTCTATTGCTTTGAGCATTTCGTCGTAACTGTCCTCATCCACTTTCATTTTCTTTTTCATTACAATATAAGCGACGCCGATGAGAACGACAGGCGCCACAACCATGCTCACCCGCAGCCAAAACGCAATGTTTTCCGGTGCGCTGCCGAGAATCCCTTCAATGCTTTTGGTTTTCGCCTTTTCAATGGCATCCGCCATGGCGGGATTCTTGCCGATGGCCATTGACGCGTCATTTTCAACATCGGATATCTTGTTGGTAATATCCGTCATACCGATGGCCAGATACGCCGCCATAATGATCAGCTGCTGCAGGGCGCTGCCCATTTTCGCCATGAACGGCCGCAAGGAAAAGATAATTGCTTCGTCGCGGGAACCGGTTTTGTACTCGTTGTACTCGATGGTGTTGGCAAGGTATATCGTCGTGATCATATAGAACAACGATTGGCCGAACCCGATGATGAACGCCTCCAGGCAGAGCATGGCCAATTGGACGGGCACCGGAACGGTTTTCGGCATAAAGGTGCCGAAAACAAAAAACAGCGCGTAGCCGATGACAGTCGTGACAATCGCCATGTTCGACATCTTTTTTCTGGACACCTTCGCGGCGAGTTTCGGGTAGAAAACATTAATAAATACGGACGACAGGGCATAAAACGCTACAAACATCGTAACAAGGTTGCCGTTATAGCCGAACGACAGGTACATGTAGTTCACACCGAAAGCCGTTAAAAGGGCGCTGCCGGTGTTATACAAAAGCATAATCAGCGTTACCCACAGCAGCTGGTCGTTTTTAACAATCACACGAAGCATTTTTTTAACGCCGATACGTTCTTCTTTCTCGAGAATGGCGTTTTTATTTTCCTTGACAAAGAAGAAAACGACAAATTGGCTGCTCGCGAACACAATCGCAATGAAGGCGGTAACCGCTTTATAACCCGATATGGCGGTGCCCCCAATCGCGTTTTTCCCGTTGGTGAAAATCGGGATAAGCCCCATCGCGACGACGGCGCCGGCCCCCGCGAACAGGTTCGCGAACGAGGTCAGTTTGTTCCTTTTGTCGGGGTCGCTCGTCAGGGAAGGGAGCATCGACCAATAGCTGATGTCGTTCATTGTAAACGTAATATCCCAAAGAAAATACAACACGGCGAACAGAACGACGAATCTCCATTCTTTCAGGCCGTTTGAAAACATGGCGATGAGTATGCCGGCATTGAGGACGGCGCCGATGACAATCCAGGGTTTGAACTTGCCGTACCTCGAGCGTGTGTTTTCAATAATGCCGCCCATAACCGGGTCGTTGATGCCGTCCCATATCCGCGCGATGGTCATAATCAAGCTGATGGCGGCGAACTGCTTATCCGTCAGTGAACGGGTAAACAGAACGTAGGTCAGTAAAAAGGTTGAAAAAAGTGTGTAGGACATGTCGCGGCCGATACCCGGCAGGGTGTAGGTCCATTTGTTCCTCTGGAATCGTTTTTCTTCGGAAAGTTGTGTCAATCCATCACCTTCTTAACAGAATGCGCATTTACTGCCATTTATTATACCATAAATCTTTTTATATACAACGGAATTATTCCCGTTTAACAGCCTTTTCCCAGCGCGAACAGGCGCGCGTCGTTCAGTTCGAAGGCGAGCAATATCTTTTTGCCTTTCAGCAATGTGTTACTTCAACAGCGGGCATTTGCATCGTTCGCATTTTTCATTGTTGACATCATTGAAAGCCATACACGCGGCGCACATAATTTGCGTGTCTTTTGATTTGTCGTGTTTTTCGTAGTAAAAGAACCCTTTGTGATGCCGGACTTTGTCACCCACGCTGTAATAGTCAAACAGGCCCGGCGTGTCTCTCCACTTGTGCGTTTTGGTCCCGCCTTTATCCTTCTTGACCCGCATTTTATATACCGTATGGTAATGGGTATGGCCGTTGTCGCTTCTGTCAATCTTCCTGTAGGATTTTTTGTCTTTAATAACCCCGTCCCAAGTTTTATCAAACCCCCTTTTCAGCGTCTGCCCGAGCGCTATAACAAGGAACATGCCGCCGATGCCGAGCCCGTAATACAAAGAGTTCGGCCAATCGATATCCCCGCTTGCCTTGCCGTATATCGGGAACCCGATGACAGCGGCGACAAACAGGATTGAGGCGAAAATCAGCGACCAGGCCGCGGATTTTTTGCGGTACTTATTGAACGCGGGGTCGTTGATTTTTTCTGAGAACCCAATCAGCGGTTGAGTCGGATTCGAGGTCTGCGCAGGTGTGGCCGCGGGCGATGACGAATTGAGTTTGCTGCCGCATTCGGCGCAAAACAGAGTGTCTTCGGGTGATTCTTTTCCGCAATGGCTGCAAAACATGACATCCTCTCCTTTTCCGTTCATCCTGTTCCATTATAAAGAGAGAATACGGTAAAATCAATCGTATCTCTTTCGGCAGGTTGCGCCTTGACCGTAATGCCCGTTAAGAGTAACATGTATATTGATAAAACTCGGAGGTTGGGTATATCCCGAACGAATGGGCCGGCGGGTGGGGCGATACGAGTCCGTTGGATTCCCGGGTGCTCGACGCGGGCGCGAACGCCGAAATCTACGCGACGATCGCGTACTATTACGACGGGAAAGGATGAACGGAATGACCGGTTTTCTGACAAAACTGTTCGCTTTTTTGATTGCGGCCGTGACGTTGCTTCTTAATGTCACCGGCCTGGGGGGAAACGGTGACATGGTTCCGAACAAAAACGGTTCGCTCGGCGGCGTAGACGCCCTTGGCCGGGAAGTGGTGTCCTCGGGCGGAACGAACGAAAAGCAGGTCGGCGTGTTCTATTTTCTCTGGCTCGGCGAGCACGGCACGGGCGGGCCGTATGACAACACAAAAATCGTCGCAAACCACCCGGAAGCCGTCGACTCGGAGGAAAACTGGCTCGCGGCGGGCGGCGGCGGGCTCTATGAGTTCCATTTCTGGGGCGAGCCGCTGTTCGGCTACTACTCCTCGCAAGACGAGTGGGTCTTCCGCAAGCACGCGCAGATGCTCACGGACGCCGGGGTGGATTTTATCGTGTTCGATACGACCAACGGCTACCCTTATCCCGAACGGGTGAAAACCCTCATCGGCGTCTGGTATGAGTATATGGCGCAGGGTTGGGATGTTCCCCGCCTCGCCTTTTACACCAATTCCTATTCGGGGGTCACAATGAACCGGATTTATGACGAGATCTACTTTGACGCCTCCCTGCGGTCGCGCTACCCCCGCCTCGACGAATTGTGGTACCGTTACGAAGGCAAGCCCCTGATCATCGGCCAAAAAGACGACGACAACCTGCGCGCGGATGTTCGTGACTATTTTCGAATCAAAGAAAGCCAGTGGCCCAACACGGAGAAGAAAAACGACGGTTTCCCATGGATGGAGTTCGATCGCTCGCTGACATACAAAGCCGTCTACGGCCGGTTTGGGCGGCGCGAAATCATGAGTGTTTCGGCGGCGCAGCACGCGGACACCTGCCGGTTCAGCGCGACCGCCTGGTACGGCGCGAACGACCGGGGCCGCGCCTGGCACGACGGCGCGAACGACACCGCCGAAAACGCCGCCGCTTACGGAACTAATTTCGCCGAGCAGTGGGAATTCGCCATGGCCTATGACCCTGACATGGTGTTTGTCACGGGCTTTAACGAATGGGTGGCGCAAAGGCAACCCGCGGCCGAAGGCGAGCCCGTCGTGTTTGTCGACTGCGCGGATATGGTGAACAGCCGCGATGTCGAGCCGATGAACGGTCCGCTCGGCGACAATTTCTATATGCAGCTCGTCGATTTCATCGCGAAGTTCAAAGGCACCGCGGTCAAAAAACCGGCCGGCGCGGATGTCACCGTCGATTTCGACGGCGCGTTCGGGCAGTGGGATAACCCCAATATCGCCGTTTATGAAGATTACGCCAACGACACCGTCGACCGCGCCTGCAGCGGCTTCGGCAGGTTGTATTACCACGACGAATCGGGGCGCAACGACATCAAAACCCTCAAAGCGGCCAAAGACAGCGGGTATCTGTATTTTTACGCCGAAACCGCCGCGCCCCTCACGAAAAGTTACGGCGAAAACTATATGAACCTGCTTTTGCGGGTTGACCCGTCCGCGCCGAACCTCAATGGCTACGATTATCTTATCCGGCCGAACCGGGGCGGCCTGGCCGATGTTTTGAAATACAACGGCGTTTCTTTTGAGGCCGCCGCAACTGCGCGGCTCGTCGAAGGCAAAACCAAGTTGATGCTGCGTTTGGACAGAAGCCTGCTCGGCCTCGCCGGCAAAAGCGCGGAGATTCAGTTCAAATGGATCGACAACTGCGACAGCGCGGATGTTTATTCGTTTTATACCAAAGGCGACAGCGCGCCTTACGGCAGGCTGAATTTTATTCTCCCGGTGTAAGCGAAAAGGCCGGGCGCAGGCGCCGAATGAGCAAACCTTGGCCGGCCACCCCATGCTTTGGCAGGTGCCGAAATTGTGGATCCCCTGAAAAAAAACCGCGCGGCCGTCGTTTTGACAAGCCGCGCGGCTTTTCTTTTTTTACGCTTCCTTGGTCAGCGTCCGGCGGAGGAACTCACGCAAGCGTTCATTCTTCGGGTTTTTGAAGAATTCCCCGGGCGGCGACTCCTCGAGCACGACGCCGTCGGCCATGAACACCACCCGGTCGGCCGCGTCGGCGGCGAACGCCATTTCGTGCGTGACGACGATCATGGTCATGCCGTCCTCGGCGAGTTTTTTCATAACGGCGAGCACCTCGCCCACAAGCTCGGGGTCAAGGGCGGAGGTCGGTTCGTCAAACAACATCACTTTCGGGTCCATCGCGAGCGCCCTGGCAATCGCGAGGCGCTGCTGCTGGCCGCCGGAAAGCTTGTTCGGGTATTCGTTCGTCTTATCCTCAAGGCCGACTCTTTTTAACAGGGTTTCCGCCTTCTCCCTCGCTTCGGCCTCACTTCTTTTGCGGACTTTGGTCTGGGCGATCATGATGTTTTGCAGCGCGGTCAGATGCGGGAACAGGTTGAACCGCTGGAAGACCATACCGAGTTCGAGCATAATGGCGAGGCGCTGCTCTTTCGGCATTTTAACCTTGTTCAGCCCGCCCTTATCCCGGTCTTCAATCAAGACGTCGTCTATGTATATTTTGCCGCTGTTGATCGTTTCCAACCCGTTGAGCGAGCGGAGATAGGTGGATTTGCCCGCGCCGGAAGGACCGACGATGCAGATGACTTCGCCGGGTTCGACGGTCAGGCTTACGTTTTTTAAAACCTCCAGCGAGTGAAAGTTTTTACATAAATTTTCGGTTTTTACCATCGACATCTTTCTGTACCCCTATTCGTATATTGACAATTTCTTTTCGAGCTTGCCGAAAATAAAGGTAAAAACCGCCGTGATAACAAGATAAATAAACATCGCGGGAATATACACCAGCGCGCTGGCCTTGTTCGAGGCGATCATCTTCGTTTGATAGGTAAGGTCCGTCAGCGCGATGATGGAAACAAGCGAGGTGTCTTTTAAGACCATGACAAACTCGTTGCAGATCGGCGGTATCATCCGGCGATACGCCTGGGGAATGACAATGAGTTTCATCGTCTGTGTGTAGGACATACCCAGCGCCTTGGCTGCCTCAAGCTGGCCTTTGTCAATTGACTGGATCGCCGCCCGGATAATCTCCGCGAGATACGCGGCTATGTTTAAAGAAAAAGCAATCCATGCGGCAATGAACCTATTTTTTATATTCATGGCGGGAAATATCTGCGGCAAGGTGTAGTATATAAAAAACAACTGCATCAACAGCGGCGTGCCTCGAAAGAAGAAGATATACGCGCCGCACGGTTTGTTGATTATACTTCTCTTTGATATTTTACCGAGCGCCAGAAAAACGGCTAACACAAGCGCCGTCAAGACGGAAAGAATGGAAAGCAACAGCGTTATCTGTGTCGCTTTGAGCAACTCCGGCATCCATTCCAGCATTCTTTTCAAAGTATCCATCGAAATCTCCGCCTAATCAAAGGGCTGCCCCGAAAGGCAGCCCTTCGGATTCTTGATTTTTAAATGAATGTTAAGGCATTTCTATGACCGGTTTTTCGGTGACGACCCTGACGCCCTCTGTGACGTTTGAGCCAAAGTACTTGGTTGCGATGGTGGCCACCGTGCCGTCGTAGTACAAGGTGTCAACCGCTTTCTCCACGATTTCAGCCAACTCCGTGTTGTCTTTTTGCAAGCAAATACCCATCGGCTCGCCTTCGGTATTCCTCCAGACGACTTTGCTGACATCCCTATAACCGACGGCGACGACCTCGTCGACCAGAATGGCGTCGACTCGATTGAGTTTCAGTTCGTCATAACATTGCGTAATCTTTTCATAACGAAGGATTTCAAAGTCGGCTATCCCGTCCGTTATGGTCTTTTCCGCGAATTGATCGGAAGTTGTGGCGGTTTGAACGGCTACCTTTTTACCGTTCAAATCTTCCAGCTTCGTGATTGCGGTATTATCGTTATTTACGGCTAAAACAATCTTGTTGGAGATATAGGGCTCGGTCAGTATGTATTTTTCCTGTCTTTCGGGAGTAATGCTGACGGACGACATAATCATGTCAAATTCGCCTTTTTCAAGCGCGGCGAAGATGCCGTCCCACGCGGTGTTAACAATTTCCAGTTCTAAGCCCATCAGGTCGGCCATCTTCTGAGCCATCTCCACATCAAAACCGATGTAGGTGACGCCGTCTTCGTCGACATACTCCATCGGCGGGTATCCGACTTCCATTCCGACCGTGAGAGTGCCTTCTTTGATTGTCAAACCTTTTTCTTTGCTCGAACAACCCGCAAACGTTAATCCGACAAGGAGTGTTGCCATAAGTAAACAGAGAATCTTTTTCATTTCATTTCCTCCCTTAACAAATTTTGTATATATTATCACTTCATATACACTTTGTCAAGCTAACACGCCAAAGCCGCCAAAAAAGATGACATATTTCGAATACTATGGTATTATACTCTTACTATTTTGTAGGGAGGATCTTCTATGATCGGCATCGGCGTTTGGGAATGCGTTATTGACACGATATATTGGAAAGGGACCGCGCGAATGACAATCGCCGGCGACAACGGCAAATACCTGTTCGATTTTACTGTGCCGGACATTGACCTGCCCGTTATCAACATGGACAATGTCACCGAGGTCGGCGGCAACACCCTGACCGCCACCGCCACCACGGATGCCTTCCCCGGCCAGGAAGCCGAGCTCTATCTCGAATTCGGCGAGAACGCGTTCACGGGCTATGGCAAGGTGCCGATGCTCGGAAAGATCCCGATCAAGAACGGAAGAAAGGTCGGGTAACCGAGTGATATTTCATGACAGCGGCAAGGTGACGGATATCCATATCGCCTACATCGGCGGCGGTTCGAGGGGCTGGGTGTGGATTGACTAAACGGGTTGTTAAGCAAAATTTTCAGGGGGATTACATGGAATCTAAAGACAAGAATTTTATCCTCGGCATCGACAACTCGGGCGACGTCTGCGGCCCGGACGAATTTTTCAACGCCCCCGTCGCCGCCGCGCTCGGGGCGCGTTTCCTCGTCTACCACTACCGGCCGAAGCTCTCCATCGCGGAAGAAACGGAAAGGGCGTTACTGTTCGCGAAACGGTGCGAAGAGCATGGGCTTTCGTTTGTGCTCAACACCGAAATCGGCAACTGGGCGAAGGAACTGAAAAGCCCCGACGGCTGGGATTGGGTATCGCGGGAGGACGGCGGCCACCGCTTCCACTTCCCGCCGGAGGTTTTGCAGGCGTTCGCTTCGAGCGAAGCGTTCGCGGGCGTTCTTTACGACGAGGCGGAACACGCGCAGATGTTCCGCAACCTTTCCATCGCGATGGATAACGACGGGTTCGATGTTCCCTTTTTCCCCGACAAGGAGGAGCTGACCGTTCGGGAGGCCTCGGAACATATCATAGAACGCGCGAAGGAACTCGCGGACGAGAACAAAGGCGCGGGAGCGCCGCGGGTAATGAGCGAATATGTCTGGCCATCGCTCATGCACGGCTTCGCGAAGGCGGGCTGGGACATCGCCTGCAAGCTGCAGAAAGAAAACTGGTCGAACATCTGGGCCGCCTGCGCCATGGGCGCGGCGCGTCAGTACGGCCGTGAGCTGTGGGCCTGCGTGGACAACTGGTTTGGCGTCACGTACCCCGGCCATTCCCCCGCGGAAATGCAAAGCAACCTGCTTTTCGCGTACCGGACGGGCTTCGACAGAGCGTATGTCGAAAACACCGGAGGGAACGGCAATTTTTACACGATGAAACCCGACGGGAGCTTCACCTTTACGGAATACGGCGAACGGTACAAAGAATTCGCCGGATTGGCAGACGGTGGCGACAGGGATTACAGCCACCGCGATTTTGAGCCGGACATCGCCGTCATCCGTTTTGACGACACCTTCTGGGGCCAGGGGAAAAACATGCCGTGGAAGGACATGCTGTTCGGCATTCCTACTCTGCAATCCACGCCGGTGAGCCGCGAATGGCTCAAAGCGTTCCACACCATCACGCGCGGCGCCGTCAATGAGCAGTCGCTTTCGTGGGGGCGCTGGGATGTCTATATAAAAACGCCCCACCGCTCGTTCGCGCCAGCGAAAGGCCCGGTTGTCTATGACGAAACCGTCCGTTACGAAGACCTCAAAACGGCCTCCCTCCTGTTTCTTTGCGGGGAGTATATCAGCGAAGAAACGCTTGCCGATGTCCGAAGGCTGGTGAGAGAAGGCGTCACCGCGGTCACCGGCGTTCGCTTCGCCCCGGCGGAAACCGCCGCGGGGTATGCCGGAGGCACCCTGGCCGTCGACGACGGGAACGGCCGATGGATCCTCACCGATGACATGGCGTCGCCAGAGGTCAAAGCGGAAGTCCGGCCGCTTTTGGGCGAGCCGGATGAAATGACGTACCGCTTCCATGGAAAAACAGTCCGTTTCCATATTTCTGATGATGGGAATGAACTGGTTGAACTATGATTTCTCCGGTTTTCCGTTGACTTGTCACGGCGCCGGTGATACGATTGCAATATACTATAAAATCGGAAAGGAAGACCGATATGAAAAGAGTGTTCAGCGTCCTCTTGGCCTTGTCCCTTATATTTGTGATGTTTGTGCCCGCTTTCGCGAACGGGGACGACGGCACAACCGCCGAAGCGCAGCGTTTCAACACCGACGGAAAATTCAAAATACTGCAGCTGGCAGACCTGCATAAAAGCAAGGATGACCCATACAACGACGTTAACACCTATCTGCTGCGCAAGCTCGTCGAAGCCTCCGACCCCGATTTGGTCACAATTACCGGCGACATCGCCATGAGCGGTTCGCGCGAGCAGGTGGAAAGCGACATCCGTGACATCATGACGGTCTTCGAGGACGCGGGCGTGCCCGTCGCGGTCGTGTTCGGCAACCACGACTCGGAAAGCGGCGTCATCAGCCGTGAGGACCTCATGGCCGTGTACAACCGCTACCCCTGCTCCATCTCCGTCGACGACGGTGAATTGCTGCCGGGCTGCGGCACTTACAACATCCCCATTCTTTCCTCGGCCGGTGACAAAGTCGCCTTCAACCTGTGGATGATCGATTCAAGGGAATACGACGAAGAGGGCCGGTACGGCTGCACGACACCCGAGCAGATTCAATGGTATGTCGGCAAATCCAACGCCCTGAAAGCGCAAAACGGCGGCACACCGGTCCCATCGTTGATGTTCCAGCACATCATCGTGCCCGAAATCTACGACGCGCTCAAACCGGCGTCTTCTCTGACACCCTACGCCGTCAAGCGTATTTACACAGACGACCAATATTTTGTTCTCAACCCCGAAAACACCAACGCCGGCAGAATGTCCGAATACCCCTGCCCCCCCTATTATAACAACGGCCAGTTTGACGCCGTTGTCAGCCAGGGCGACGTGCTCGCGATGTTTTTCGGCCATGACCACTCAAACACCTTCAATGTGACATATAAAGGCGTCGACCTCGTCGCCACCCCGAAAGCGAGTTTCGCCGGAGCCGCCGGCATCGACCGGGGCGCGCGTGTCATTACGCTTGACGAAACGGACACTAGCACTTACGAAACGGAGCTTCTTCCTTTCTCCGCGCTGTATGAGAACGACGGCTACAATTTGGCCACGATGTTTTTCTCGGGGCTTCCGTTCGGTTCCGTCGAGTTTAAAACCATGTTCCTTCTGAAGTTTTTTACGCTCACCTATAAAATTCAATACCTGTTCGCCACCACACTCGTGGAAACCCTGACCGGCGTGACGCTCAACTATTAGGCAAACCCGCGCGAAGGCCGTCCGTCCGGCGGCCTTTTCTTTTTCTTGCCTGCCGTGTAAAGTTGGTGTACAATCAAAGAGACACAACGCCCGTCTGTAAGACAACAGGGGGTGGCCGCGCTTGGATGAAAAGCAGGCGTATCTGAATTTAAAAATATTAATGCGAACAAAAAAAGGAGGTATCGGGTTTGAGCCAAAAAGACGAGTATCTCGCGTTGAAAGACGCGGAAGCCGCTGAGGAAAAAGAAGCCCTTCAATATGTCCACGAGGACCGCCGCTATATCGGCACCAAAGAAACCTTCGCCTACATACTCAACGACTTTTCCAACTCCTTCAACATCGGCAAATACGGCAACCGCTTTATCTGGGACGTCGTAAAAATCGACTTCAAAATCGCCGCCTATGTCAATATCTTCACCGGGATTTGGGACACGGTCAACGACATGTTCATCGGCACCATCGTCGACAAAACCCGCACACGCTGGGGCAAGTTCAAGCCCTATGTCCTGTTCCTGAAAATTCCGCTGACGGTCGTCGGCGCGCTGTATTGGTTCATGCCGTATTTCTTTCCCGACACCGCTCCCGATTACCTCCCGAAACTGATTTTCTATTTCACCTTCAACGTGGTTATGGAAACAGCCGGCACCTTCTCGGGCATCGCGCAGGGAGGGCTGATGTCGACGATTACGCCCCACCCGGTCGACCGTGTCCGCCTGATTACGCAGGCGAATTTCTGGTCGGGTTTTATCGGCGAAAAACTGCCGGAGCTGATCATGGGCGTATTTATCGACCTGATCAACAACAAAATTGTCAAGTGGAAGCTGCGTGATCTGTTTGTCGGCATGGGGTTGCTGACGAGCTTCATCGCCTGCGCGGCGTCCTTCTTCTTCATCTTTCTGACGCGGGAGCGCGTGCAGCAGACCATTGAAAAACCGAGCATCCTGCAGGGCTTCAAAGCCATCATCAACAATTTCCCCATTCTGATGATTACGCTTTCTGGGTTTTTGAGCGGCTTCGGCGTCAGCCTGGGGCGCTCCAATTATTTCATCGATGTGCTCGGTTCTGCGACGCTGCAAACGATTGTCGGCATCCCCGCCTCCCCCGTTTCAAGCATCAGCTACGCGCTCATCGGCCCGATGCGCAAACGGTTTTCTACAAAGGCTATCTGGATCGGCGAAGACCTTTACACCGACATGTGCTGGCTCTCGGTTTTCGCCATCGGCTCCCTCAACAATAACTTCACCAAACGCAAAGTCATGATTCCGACCTTCATGATCGAGGAGTTCATCGAGATGTGGACCTACGGCCTGCGGCACGTCATCGGCCAGGAATTGTACAACGAGGCGATGGACTACTGCGAGTGGAAAAACGGCTACCGCATGGAGGCGATGACTTCTGTCGCGAGAGGACTCGTCGGCAAACTGCAAGGCATCGCCATGAGCACCATTCAAAACCTGGTTATGGCAAAAATCGGGTATATTCAGGGCAAAACCATCGGCACGCAAGCCTTGTCGACCAAGTGGTGGATATTCGCCCTGGGCACCGGCGTGCCCGTAATCACGAGTTCCCTGGGCGTCCTGCCGAAGTTCTTTTACCCACTGACCGGCTCGAAACGCGACCGGATGTACGCTGACTTGCTCGAGCGGCGCAAAAAAATGGCCGAACGGGTTAACAGCGCCGACCCGGAGGAACTCGCGCGCATCGCGAAGGCGGAAATCCGCGGCGATTATGTGCAAAACAGAAAGCTGGATAAATGATGTACCATTACCCACTTTAAAATCCCACCACCGCTTCGCATGGCGATGAAATCGTCTTTCCCCCCTCCCGTTTCACAAGGCGTTACAACGCCGCGGGAGGTTTTTTTATCCCCAAAGTTTCCCTCAACCCGCTTACGAATATAGGTCTTGAACCTCCCGCCGTTTTCCCATATAATAAAAATATTAATGCGAACAAAAAAAGGAGGTACCGGAGCTTGAGCCAAAAAGACGACTATCTCGCGTTGAAAAACACGGATTCCGCCTCGGAGGACGAATCGCTCAAATATGTCCACCAGGACCGCCGCTATATCGGCACCAAAGAAACCTTCGCTTACATACTCAACGACTTTTCCAACTCCTTTAACATCGGCAAATACCAAAACCGGTTTATTTGGGACGTCGTCAAAATTGATTTTAAAATCGCCGCCTATGTCAACATATTCACCGGTATCTGGGATACCGTCAACGATATGTTTATCGGCGCCATCGTCGATAAAACCCGCACGCGCTGGGGAAAATTTAAACCCTATGTGCTGTTTTTAAAGATACCGCTGACGATTGTCGGCTCGCTGTATTGGTTCATGCCGTTTTTCTTCCCCGACACCACGGGGGACTATATGCCCAAGCTGGTATTTTATTTCACCTTCAACATCATCATGGAAACGGTCGGCACCTTCTCGGGCATCGCGCAGGGAGGGCTGATGTCGACCATCACGCCCCACCCGGTCGACCGGACCCGGCTGATCACCCTGGCGAACTTCTGGTCGGGCTGGGTCGGCGAAAAAATTCCGGAACTGTTGATGGGCCTTTTTATTGATTTGATCAACAACAAAATTGTCAAGTGGAAGCTGCGTGATCTGTTTGTCGGCATGGGGTTGCTGACGAGCTTCATCGCCTGCGCGGCGTCCTTCTTCTTCATCTTTCTGACGCGGGAGCGCGTGCAGCAGACAATCGAAAAACCGAGCCTCAAGCAGGGTTTCAAGGCGATTCTCAACAACTACCCCATTCTGCTCATCACGCTGTCGGACTTCTTGAGCGGGTTCGGCATCAGCCAGGGCCGCTCGGATTATTTCATCGATGTGCTCGGCTCCGCCACGCTGCAAACCATCGTCGGCATCCCGGCCGGGCCGGTGTCCAACATCAGCTACGCCCTGATCAAACCCATCCGCAGACGGTTCTCGACCAAAGCCATCTGGATTATGGAAGACCTCTACACCGATATGTGCTGGCTGGGCGTTTTCGGCATCGGTTCCCTCAACAAAAACTTCACAAAACGCAAGGTCATGGTCCCGGTCTTTATGCTCGAGGAGTTCATCGAGATGTGGGTCTACGGCCTGCGCAAGGTCATCCCCGCCGAACTCTATAACGAGGCGATGGATTACTGCGAGTGGAAGAACGGCTACCGTATGGAGGCGATGACCTCCGTCGCGAGGGGCCTCATCGGCAAACTGCAGGGCATCGGCATGAACACCGTCAAAAATTTGGTACTCGCCGAAATCGGCTACATACAAGGCAAAGCCATCGGCACACAGGCGCTGCGGACAAAGTGGTGGCTGTTCGCGCTCGGCACCGGCGTGCCGATTATCACGAGTTCGTTGGGCATCGTGCCGAAGTTCTTCTACCCGCTCAAAGGCGACCGGCGCGACCGGATGTACGCCGACCTGCTCGAGAGGCGCCGGCAAATGGCCGAACGGGTCACCAACGCCGACGCGGAGGAACTCGAACGAATCGCCAAAGCCGAAATCCGCGGCGAATATGTCAAAAACCGGAGCCTGGATGAATAGGCACCGTCTAAAATAATCATGGGGCGGGCGCATGTACCCGCCCTATTCCTGTATTACCGCACGCTTTTACGCGGCGGCTTTGGGGAGGTCTTCATGGGGGCAGTCAGGAAAACGCGGGAATTCTTTGAGGAAATGAGGCTGTACTGGGACCGGCCGAGCCCGGGCGAGTATGTGCCTTACCGTGAAATCGTCATGCTTTCCGTCGGCTGGATGGCGCTGTATATGTCGATTAACTGGTCCATCGGCTTCGGCGTGGGCAACCAGTTCACGGGCATGACGCTCGGCATGACGAACCGGCAATTGCTCGTCATGAGCTATGTCTGCCAGGCCATCGGCTATGTCATGACACCGCTCAACGCCTGGATTGTGGACAACCTTCGCAGCAAACACGGCAAATACCGCGTTTATATCAAACTCGCCGTTCCCTCCACCATCCTGACGGTGATATCCCTGTGGCTGCCTTACGAGCGCGTCAGGGACTTTCATCAGCCCTACACGCAGTATGTGATGATCGCCATGCTGTTTTTTATGGCCCAGATACAGGGTTATATACAGAACTGGTTCATAACCGGCGTCACGAACATGGTGCATGTCATCACACCGAACACGCAGGAGCGGACCAAAATCATGTCGATCACCAGCATCATCTACAGCATGGGGTACACCATCAACAACCTGTATTACCCGATCATGGTCGATGTGCTCAGCGACAGCGGCGACAAATACAACATGCGGTATTTTCGAGGCACCTACACGCCCGTGGCGCTGCTCGCGCCCATCGTGCTGCTGGCCTATTACGGCACGAAAGAGCGCCTTGTTCTTCCGAAAAGCCGCATCACAAAAATGAGTTTCGCCAACTCCATGCGGGCCGTCGCCGGCAACAAGATTTTCTGGATAAAGAGCGCCGACGGCTGGAACGATTTTCTCGAGGGCGCCAAGGGCAATATCTGGGACTGGATGGTCTACCGCGCCCGTATCATGAAAAGCACCACCTACGGCCTGCTCAACACCGTGTCCTACAACGCCTCGTTCTGGGCGATGCTGTTGTCGCCGTGGTTCATCAAACGGTTCGGCAAACGCAACATCAAAATCGCGAAAAACATCATTCAGGTTTTTCTGATCGCTTCTATATTTTTGTTTTATAAAAATAAATTCGCCGCCGCCGGTTTGTTCCTGATGAACACGATCAACCGGTTCATCGACTGCGGCAATGTCATCGACTCCGCCATTGAGTCGGATATGCGCGACAACCAGCAATACCTCATCGGCGAGCGCATCGACGGCGCGTTCGGGTTTGTCTCCTCCTACGCGGGCAGCGTCATCGGCGCGTTCACCGGCCTTTTTGTGCCGTGGGTCTACCGGAAAAAAGGGTTCGACGGCACGGATTATTCGGTTCTCGACGTTTATACGGACTATAACGAAAACCTGCCGCTTTCGCAGCAGACAAAAAACCCCAACTGTGTTTTGTACCCGATGCTCGACACGCTCCTCCTGATTTCCGTCATCGGCGCGGCCGTCGACGTGCTGCCGTGGTTCGCTTACGACATCACGGAGGCCGGCCAGAAATCCATGATCCGCGTCGTGCGAATCCGCACGATTGTCGAGGACAGAAAAGCGAAAATGAACGAGGACTCCGCCTATATCGAGGGTTGCGAGGCGATATTGAAAGCCGAAAAGTATTACGGCAAAGAAAAGGCCGCGCCGCCGGATAAACAGGTTTTAAAGAACGCAAAGGTTTTGCCGGCAAACACCCCGCCGGAAAAAGAGGCGCGCTACCGGGCGATAAAAGACGCCAGACAAAAAGCGGAGGATGTCCGCGCTTATAACGAGGAAATTGATATCGCCGCATTCGTTATGCACGAAATCCGCCGGTTTGAGAATGACTTCGGCCAAAAGCAGCTGGCCCTGTGCAACCTCATCGCCTCCGGCGGCCCGCAGCGGTTTTTTGACTGCGCCGAAGAAGCGATGAAACTTGCCGCCGAACTCCCCCACACGCCCATCAAAGAGGAACGCGTCTGGCGCAAGCAGGAGGTCCGCAACGCCCGCGCGCTGGTCAAGTCCGGGCGCCTCGCCGGCAAATACTACCCGGACGGCATCGTCGAATACGACCCGCAAACCTTTGAGGACGCTTACGATATGCCCGACGACACCAAGAAACAGGCGAAAGCCCGCCGGGCGGCCATGCGGGCCGCGAACGCCGAAAAAAATCTTTACGCCGCCGTCGCCGCGCCTTACCTCGCCGCGGTGAGAACGCTAAACCTCGCGGCAGGCTATGCCAACCTTGGTGAAATCACCTCGGATTATGACGAGATCGCCGCCCGGCGTGACCGCCGCCACGAGCAGGAAAAAGCCGACGCCGAGCGGATTGCCGCGGAGCGCCGGCTTGATAAGGAACGCCGAGTTGCCGAAAAGAAAATGAGCCGGCGGTAAGATCGCCGGCTCGTTAGTTATAAGAATCCTCCGCCGCCCGGCGGCGGGTCGAGGCCGCGCAGCCATGTTCTCAACCTCTGTTACCCACGGCGGCAAAAACCGCGCGAAGCAGCCGGAAAATCACCGCGAGCCAGGTGTTGCCGGCAAGAAACGCCTCCCACTGAGTCGGGGTTTCTTTGACCAATGGTGACAGCGTGTCCGTTTCGTAGTCATACTGCAGGAACTGCGGGTATTGTTCGCTGTCAAACACGGTGACCTGTTTGCCGGAAAACAGGATGTAGCGGAGAATTTCGTCGTAAGCGGAGCTGTTGTCGATGTGGATAAAATCCCGCACAAACCAGGTCTGTTCGGGGTAGCAGCAAGTCGAGGCGTCGATGAGGTTATCCGGCGACACATGGTTGTGGCCGCAGTCGACCGCCTGGGTGTAGCCCTCGCCGAGAGTGCTGTCCAAATCCGCGCAGGTGGCGCCCAAACTTGAGTACTCGGTGTCAATAACGAAATCTGACATGTTGGCGGGTTTGTTCCCGTTGGGGAAGCCCTGGACATTGTATTTGCAGACGACGCCGAACGGGAGGCCCCGCTCGATAACGCCGTCAATGAGGTCGGTGTTGCGCTTTTGCACGTTGTAGTGGTAGTTGTCGATTCTCTCAATCAATCCCGCGAATGTTTCGGTGTCGCTGAGCATCACGGTCTTCGCCTGTTCGTAGTATTCGTCGGGAATCAGCGACCACATGCCGGGCAGCGTGGAAAACGTCTTCACCATCAGTTCCCCGTACAACCTGTCGGCTACGGCATCGGCCATGTCGTTGAGGGTGGCGGCCACCGTGTCCACGACGCCGGCTTTCGCGAGCACCCCCATGACCGCGTCGATGAGGTTGTCTTCGTCCCCCAAGCCCGTCAGGGCGTCGACGTAGCGGACAATCCCCGCCGCGTCAAATTTGAGGCTGCCCGCGTAGGGTTCGCCCGCGCAGCTGACGCCGTTGAGCGCAGCGGAGGAAAGGGCCAAACCCGCGATTCGGTCATAGCCGAACTGTTGTATATAGGCCATGGTGATGATGGAGCCCATGCTGAAGCCGATGATGTTGACCTTGTCATGTCCCGTTCCCGCGCAGACATAATCGATATAATCCTTTAAATCGCGCGCGATATCCATCGGGTCTTCGCGCCAGTCATAGCGAAATTCATACTCCGAATAAGGGTCATGCGCGCCGATGGCCGGGTAGGACCAGTTGATGCCGGTGCCTTCCTTGACCGACCCGTCCGGGTTGCAGCCAAAATCCTCGAGCGCCTTTTCGGCGGCGGGAATCAGCGCTTCCGCCAAGTTGTCCCAATCCCACGTGACGGCGAACTTCGCCAGGTTCAGCGCGGTGTCGGGGCTGATCGCCGCCTGTATACGTTCGATCGTCGGCGGGAAGATGACCTCCTCCCCGGCCGTACCCGGGTTTTTCATGATGTCGCGCGACGCGATGCCCTCCAAAAACACCACGGGGGCGCTGCCGCAATCGCAGCCGCCTGCCGCCTGCGCGGTGACCGCCGCCGGCGAAACCAACGCGACCGCGAGCGCGATGAAAATCGCGGCAGCCGCGCGCAATCTTGTCTTTACCATAGTCAACACCTGCAACTTTCTATGCTCATTTTAACCGCCGGCTTTCATTTGCCCGGCGGAAGTACCCTAAAACAACCGGAATTCCTTTTTTTCTTTTGAACCGCCGACGCTGTATTCGATCGTGTTGTTCGCGCCGTTGTATGCCCACGCGCTGCAATCGCGGAAAACCGAAAACCGCCCATCGGCACATTCGGGCAAATCGCCCGTTTCCCAATGTTCCGTGACGGACTTCATGTCGCGCGTCCCGCGCGCCTCGAGTTCCGCGTCGGTCAGGCCGAAATAGGTCAGGCCCTTCCCGTCGTAGTTCCAGGATTCGCGCGACGCGTCGAGGTGATACCACTTGCCGCCGAGCATCGCCGCCGTCCACGCGCGGTTTTCATTGTTTTTGGCGATGCCGGTGATATGCAAACAGGGTATGCCGGCCTGCAAAAGTAAAAATTCAAGGGCGCCCGCGTAGGCCTCGCTGTTGCCGCGGCCCTCCATGAGCGCCGTGTAACTCGACGCCTCGCCGCCGCTGACGGTGTTGGAGGCGACATAACCGTACACGCTCATGGCCCTGGCGATGTCGCTGCCGGCCGCGGTTTCACACTTCTTTTTAATCGCGTCGATTTTTTTCGCGAATTCGTCCACCAACCGGTTGTGTTCGTCCGAACCGTACCGGTACTTGATAACCACGCCGTTATCGGACTCCGAGTAGTTCATTCTTAAAACCAGCCAAGCCAGCGGCAGGCTCTCGGCCAGCAGATTGCCCAGCCCGGCGAACTCCTCACCGGTCATGTTAACGCGCCCGTTGCCTTCTATCACTGCGTCGACCAGCCGCGTGTAATTGTTGTATTGCTCCTGCAGCAGGCTTTCCCGCCGGTTTTTCGTCATCACATAGGGGTCAAAGTAGGGAAGCACGCGCGCCGCCGGGCCGACGGGCGCGGTTTGCGAAACAGCGCTTCGCGTTTGCGTGGTCATCGTATCCTCGTAGGAATACGGGCTGCTCCGCCCCGAGCAGGCGGGCAGCATCGCCGCGCAAACAAGAAGACAAAGCAAAAGAGCGGCCTTTTTCGTGGCAGCCGACCTCCCCTTCCGCGATTCGTTCTGTTTTTATCATACTACAAAACGGCCGTTTGGGCAACAGGGGAGATACAAATCATAACACCACACTCTTCATATATTGATAGCACCAATGCGTCTGCACCGCGTCGCTGAGCGCCCGGTGCTCCACCGTGTCCCCGATGCCGAACCGGCACACCAAATCCCCCAGGCGGTGGTGCCGCTCCTCGCGGAACAGCCGGCGGCTGACACGCATCGTGTCGGCGTAATCGTTCAAAAACGGCCGGCCGAGAACCAGGCGGCAGTTCTCGCGGATAAAGCCCAGGTCAAAGCTCACATTGTGGCCGAGGACGGGCCCATCCCCGACGAAGGCCAAAAACGCGGGCAGCGCCTCCCCAATGGAAGGCGCCTTGGCGACCATGCGGTTCGTAATACCGGTGAATTGGCTGATAAAATACGGGATGGGAACCCCCGGATTGACGAGCTGCTGAAAGCGGTCGACGATTTCGTCGCCCTCGACCTTGACGGCCGCCAGCTCGAGGATGGCATTGGCCGTCGGGCTCAGGCCCGTCGTCTCGATATCGAGGGCCACATAATCCGAAAGCGGCTCCGCTATGTAAACGCCCTTCGGCAGCACTTCAAATTCCACATTTCACACTCCATACAGCCCTCTTTGCCAAAGAGGGTGGCGGCGCCCGCCGCCGGGTAATTATATCGTCCATCGCTCCACAACCGCCCGCAGCCTGCCGTCGAGCCTTTCCAGCGCCTGCTTTTTGATCTCCTCCGGAATGCCGTAAAACGCCTCGGCGATGCTGCCGGTGATGGCCGCGAGAGTGTCGCTGTCGCCGCCGAGCGAAACGGCCTTGCGCAGCGCGTCCTCAAAACTTTCGCTTTCCAAAAAAGCGGTGATCGCCTCGGGCACCGTTTTTTGGCATGTTTCGTTGAAAAAGTAACCGGGGCGGATTTCATCAAGAGTCCGGCTCAAATCGTAGCCGTATTTTGTGACGACCGCCTCCTTGATTTCCGCTTTGCCCGCGCCGTGCCTCGCCAAAAAGATGGCGGCGGCCGTCGCCTTCGCGCCCTTGATGCCCTCCGGGTGGTTGTGGGTCACGCGGGCGCTGATTTCGGCGAATTCCTCCGTTTCTTCGAGGGTGTCGAACAGCCAGCCCGCGGCCGACACGCGCATGGCGGAGCCGTTGCCGTAGGAGTTGTAGGGCCTCGGCTCGGCAGATGTCAGCCATTCGCTGAACATCCCGCCGTAGCCAGCGTCGGGATACCATGCGCCGTAGCGGCGCATCGCGGCGATGATCTCCGCTTCGGCTTTCTGTTTGTCCTTTCCGCCGTTGAGAAGGCCTTCCGCCACGGCGACGGTCATGACGGAGTCGTCCGTGAAATAAGATTTTGGGCCGAACAGCGGAAAGTCGGTTGTTTTTATGCGGTTCCACTCGTAGGGGCTGCCTACGATGTCGCCGATGATGGCACCAAGCACGGGGGGCCTCCTTTACCATATAGCAGAAATTTCAATCTTTCAACCAAGTCTTTTTCCATAAAAGATTGGCCTTTAATAGGAAATTTATCAACTACTTTAAGTGCTTGTTCACAATAAATCATCGCTGCTTGAGTGTTTCCGTTGCTGTAATATTCATAGTACGCTTTCACTCTCATTCCGTTTACATCTTTGTCATTTCTAAGTGTTTTTCTAACTTTTTCATAATAGTAATTTGCTTTTGAATTATCATTTGTAATACAACCGACAAAGCATAATTCATAGTACAAAACAGGAAGATTTTGTTTTGGAAATGCATGCATATTGTTTTCCAATACCTTAGAATAATCTATTAAGCCGGTAAGATTATTATTGCCTAATGCTTTAAAATACGAATAGAGCAGTATCATCATATCAAAGGAATCGGGTCTATCAATATCGGGATAATAACGAATTTCAACGTCTTTAGAATGCACTCCTGCCGATAATTGTGTTGTAACATAGTTAGTTTCAATAAGTTTTTCAGCAAAAGAGTTGTTTAGCAAAATGCTCCAAATTAATTTACCATCAGACGGATTATTATTTACTGTCATTGGTAAGAAATTGAACAGCCCTATAAGGAATGAAGCGACCAGTATAGTGAAAAAATACTCACTAACCTTCGCATAGTTATGCTTAAGTAATAAATAAGGAATAAGCATAATAATTACGGTGGAAAAATTGAATAATATTCCTCCGGCATAATACAATCCATATTTAAAATTAGTCAGTTTTTGTTGTGGAGGTAACATCGTACATGATCCCGCAAAGTGAGTTTTTTTAATTTTAAGTTTTAAATTATTATTTTCCTTATAAACATACAAAAACCCAATTGAAAAAGAAATTAATTTATAATTTAATCGACTACCAATTAATAAATGGCCAAGTTCATGGATATGGATGCCTAAGATAAGCCCAATAAACATAAAGAAAAATTTAATTATCAGATCATGAAATACCTGCCATTGACCAGTGCTGTGTGCATGAGAGAATAAGATAAGTATCATAAATAAGAAAATCAGCGTTAAGCCTGTATTTAAAATCCTAAAATACAAACTTGTTTTCGGCTTGTTTTCTTCTTTCAATTGGTTCACACCTTTATTATTAAATAATTATTCTACCATAATAACTATCAAGCTTCTCTTCACAAACCTCGAGAATTTCCCTTTTATCTTCCTCTGTCAACTTCTTAAACACCATCGGATTAATCTCAATATACTCAATGTCCCTGCACCGCTGCAGAAACCGCATATCCGCGAAGCGTTTGAACGGATTGGCGAAAATGTTCCGCTCAACTTCCTTCTCCGTGTAACCGCCCTTTTGAAAAATGCTCGTTTCCTTCTCGGCCGGCAGGCCCTTTTCTTTTCTGCCCTCATAAAAATCGATAAAATAGCTGACGATGTCGCAGACACGGACTTTGCCCGCTTCGTCGATATGGTCAAAGATCGCTTTGAGTAAAACCGGCTTATAAGAAAAGCTCATATCCATTTGTCTGACAAACCGCATGAACTTGTCTTTGATGTTGGCGCCGGTGATCAAATCCCACCTGAATTGCTTGGCGTACATTCTTACCGTCTCTTCACGGTAATAATTGAAGCGCCTCGAGTCGCCGATTGGCACTGCCAAGTCGGGGATTATTTTTTCTTCCCGGACGTACTTGTCCACCGTCTCGGCTTGAACGTCCACCATACGGACAAATTCAAGCTGTGAAACCATGTCTTTCGCTTCGTTCTGCCAGTTGAACAAGTCCACGATTTCATAATCGTCTGCGTCAATGGGAATGTCGAGATATGCCGTCGGCTTTTCGCTTGCCCGAAGCATGTCGCTGTCAAGACGCCGTTTGTTCGCGGGGCAAAGTACAAATTCATTCGGCCGATACTGCGAAATGTTCAGCAGCCTATGCAGCGAATACGGCATATTAAACATATTGGCGTTGTCGACAAAATCAAAAACCAGCACTTCGTCTTTGCCGTAACATTTTCTTGTGCCTCTGCCCAACTGCTGCATATAGATTGTTTTGCTCATCGTCGGCCTGGCCATAAACAAGACTTCCGTCCGGGGGCTGTCCCAGCCTTCGTTGAGCAGATCGCAGGCGCACAAAACGCTGATATCCGCGTTTTCATACCTGTCGAGTATTCGGTTTCTTGTTTCGACTTTATCCTGGCCGGAAACGGACTCGGCTTTGAAACCCCTCTCCCGAATCAACTTCGCGATTTCTGCCGCGTGGTTGACGCTCGCGCAAAAGATAACGGTTTTCTTGCCCGCCGCGTATTGTATGTAAGTGTCCACAATGAGCCGGTTTCTTTCGGGGATAAACAGTTTGCTTTCCAAATCCTGCGCGTTGTATTTGATGCCTTGAATCCGGACATCCGACAAATCAATATTTGTCTTCACCCGGATACAGCGAATCGGCGCCAGTATCCCTTTTTCGACGGCCGTCTTTAAATCCATTTTGTGCGCCACATTTTGGAACAGTTCCAGCATATCCTCGCCGTCGGTCCGCTCGGGTGTCGCGGATAAACCGAGGATAAAGCGAGGCTTAAAATAGCCGAAAATTTTCTTGTATGTTTTCGCCGCCGCGTGGTGGCATTCGTCCACGACAATGTACTCAAAGGAATCCGGCAAAAACTCGGTGAGGTTTCTGGAAATGCTCTGAACGGTCGCGAACAGGACAAACGCGTCTTTGTCTTTGGCGTTGCCCGTGTATTGGCCCCGGCTTGCCTCGGGCCAAATGCTTTTGAATGTTTCTTCGGCTTGGTCGGCGAGTTTTAAGGCGTTGACCAAAAACAGCGTCCGCCCCCCTGCCGCCTTCGCGTCCTCCGCCGCCGTGACGGTCTTGCCGACGCCGGTGGCGTGATAAAGCAGCGCGATGGTTTCCCCTTTTTCGCGCATTTGCCTGAGGTTTTCCAACGCTTCTTTCTGGTAGTCGCGCAGTTCAAAAGTTTTGCCCTGCTGCGCCGGCAGAAAGTCCTCAAACTCATTGAAAAACGGGGTGTCGCCTAAAAAAGTAACCAACTCGTCCTTAACCTTTTCCGGTTGTTTGGCGAGTTGGTTATATGCCCAGCGGTAGACTCTCCAGTCTTCATGCACGAGGCTGTTTTGTTTGAGCAAGTCGTCAAAATATTTGCTGTCCGATACTTTCTTCGGGTTATGGTATGTTTCGCCGTCAATTTCGATGGCAATGCGCATATCCGCGTTTTCAAGAGCGAAATCAATCGTTCTTCTGCCGCCGTAGATATCCACAAACGGATATTGGATATAGAGGTTCTCCGCCTTGTCCGGACCAAAGGTTTCACAGAAAAGCTGTACGAACAAGTCTTCCGCTTTGCTGTTCACCGAATTGACTCTCATCGCGTCCAAGAATTATCACCTTTACTCCGCTTCCACAACCTCAACCAACAATATTCTCTCTTGAAACCCGCCGCGCTCCGCAAGCTTCGCCCGGCGCACGCGCTGAAACTCCTCAAGGGAAATCCCCTTATACGCCATGATGGCGTGCATGACCTCGCCGATATCCGCCAATTCCTCAACGCTGCCGCTTTGAAGGAACTCATGGACTTCCTCAAGCAGTTTTTGGTTGAGCCGCTCGATGTATTGTTCGTCCGGCAGGGTGGCCGTTACCGCCTGCTTGCCAGAGCCCTCGATAATCGAGGGGATTTTGTCGCGGACGAGTTTGTTATAAACCGTTTTTTTCATACGATAGCCCTCATTCGGCGTTTGTTGCGATAAGTCGGTCTATTATACCATATTTTTCATCGAAATTCTATATGTTAAATGAAGATTTTGGAGTACCAAAAATAGTACTCCAAAAAGCTTTTATTCCCAATAGAGATGATAAGGGCCCGAAATGGGCGTTTTTAATACAGTTCGTATAAAACGCGCCGCACCCTCACAAATCCGTCGAAAGTTGGACAATCATAACCCCCGCGCTCGCCTGCGCGCTGTATATCGCCTGTCCGTCCTCCGCCGGAGCCGTCCAGTTCGCGGTCATCAGCCCGTCGGCAAGGCGGCGGTTGGCCCAGGCCGCGGCCGCGTTGCGGTTGACGGCGTCGATGTAGGCAGGATTGTTTTCCCAAACGGCGATTCTTTTAAGAGCGTGGAAGAAGATCGGCTTGAAGCAGGCGCCGTCGCCGTTGAACTCGATGGCGAACACGCCGTTCGCGTTCGGTTTGTTGGCGAGGAACCAATCGAGGGTTTTCAGCGCCGCGGCGCGGTATTGTTCGTCGCCCGTCACCCGGTAGAGGGTGTAGGCGCCCTCGGCGAAGGTGCCGAAGTTGTAAGAGAACAGCCAGTTTTGCTGCACGGCGCCGTCGACGCGGATGTTGTCAAAGACTTTGCCGGTCGCCGGGTCGACGAGGGTGGCGGCCATCCAGTCAAACAGCCGGACCGCTTTGCCGGTGTAACTTTCGTCGCGCAGCCGCTCCCCGAGCCGCGCGGCGATGACCATCGCGGGGCCGTTGATGCAGGCATTCTTGGAGTCCCGGTCATCAGTGTTTTTCCAATAGATTCCCCCGCCGCACTCATCGTCCCAATAATCAAAGATGAAGTCGAACATGTCCTTCGCTTCGATGAGGTAGAGCCGGTTCCCCGTGATGTCATACGCGCGGGTGCAGGCCATCGCCCACCAGGCGATGTCGTCGTTAAAATCGTTGAGGCGCCAGTTGACATAATGAACCGCGAAGCCGGCGAAAACATCTCCTATCATATTCCGGTAATAGGCCTCGCCGGTCTTTTCATAAATATCCATGGTCATTTCCCACAGCTGCGCCGCCCACCAGAAATCGGTGTACCGGCCGCCGTAGATGCCGTTGGGATGTTCGGGGCGGTTTTCGCCGCCGTCAAAGCAATAGAAGATTTTTTTGGCCGGGTCCCAATATTTCGCGATGAAATCCCCCGCCGCGCGCAGCGAAACGGAAGAATTTTCATCCAAAACCGGCGGGGCCGGCCTTGGTGCGGGCAGGACGCGGGCATACCCGTTTATAAAAAACAGCGCGGCCGCGATGAAGGAAAACAACGGCCTGAAAACCGGGGTGAGCAGGAGGCGAAACATGGGCAGACTCCCTTGAAATTTGATAGATTTGTGTATTTTATAGTAACATAAGGGCCGCCGGTTCGTCAAACACCCGCGGCCGATGAATGATTGTGTTTTCAATATAAAATCGGTATAATTATATCTGCCTTGGCTCCCCTTCGGAAGGAAATTCCCCTGTTAGGGGAAATGTCACGAAGTGACAAAAGGGTGCCTGTTTTCGGAGAAAAAGCTGTCACGAGAGTGACTGAGAGGTCGTTACTACGCGGCGGGAGCAAGCCCCCGCCCTACGGCTTTTTGTTAACACCTATCAAAACATAAAGCCGCGGGCCGGCGTGGAAACCGGCCCCTACATTATGCCCGTCATGTCAAAATTGTCGAGCCATTTCGCCGCGGCATCGCAGACAGTTTTGAGGGTGTCTTCGTCAAACGGGCTGCCGAGGCCGGCGGCGGCAACAAGCTCCGTGAAGGTTTTCGTGCCGGCGAGGCGCGTGTAGCGCAGATAAGTCGCCCAGGCCTTGTCTTTATCATGAAGCATTGCCGCCCAGATCTGCAGGGCGACGGCGTCGGCCAAACAATAGTCGATATAATACAGCGGCAGTTCATAGATGTGGTGCTTTTGCTGCCAGCTTTTGCCCTCGCCGTAGAAGGGAATCTCCCCGTCGAGGCGAATCCACGGCATATACACGGCCGTGAGTTCCCGCCAGGCGTCGTGGCGCTGCGCGGGCGTCATGCCGGGGTTTTCATAGACGATGTGCTGAAAGTGGTCGACCTGCGTGCCGTAGGGGATGAAGGTGATGAGCTCGGCGAGGTGGGAATACAGGTACTTCCGGGCGTCGGCCCCGAAGAAGGTTTCGGCGCAGCTGTCGGCGAAAAACTCCATCGCCGTCGAGTGGACCTCGCAAGCCTCGGCGGAGGGTTCCCGGTTGCCCGCCGGCACGATGTCGCGCGCGAGGTAGGCGTGAAAGGCGTGCCCCGCCTCGTGCGTCATGACGCCGATATCCCCGGCGGTGCCGTTGAAGTTGGCGAAAATGAACGGCGCTTTGTGCGCGGGCAGCGAGGTGCAGTAGCCGCCGCCCGCCTTGCCTTTTTTGGCGAGCACGTCGAGCAGTTCGTTGTCAAACATGAAATCGATGAACTCCGCCGTCTCGGGCGAGAGGCCGCGGTAGAACGCCCGGCCGGCTTCCAGAATGCCGTCGGCCGTCAGGCAGGGGGTCGGGTTGCCGCTCCGGAACGACAGCGCCGCGTCGGCGTAACTCAGCGGATACGGCCGGCCGATGCGCCTCGCCTGTTCGCGGCAAAGGCGGTCCGCGAGCGGCACGACATAGTCGCGCACCCCTTTGCGGAAGCGCGAAAGGTCGTCCGGGCCGTAGCAGTTGCGCGTCATTCGGCAGTAGCCGAGGCCCAAAAAGCCGTCGAAGCCGAGTTCACGGCCCATGGCGTCGCGAAGGCGGGCCAGCTCGTCATACAGCGCGTCGAGCTGTTCGGCGTTGGCGGTATAAAATTCGCCCTCCGCCTGCCACGCCGCGAGGCGGCGCGCGTCGTCGGGGTCGAGTTTAAAAGGCTCGAGCTGGGCGAGCGTGTAGGCGCCGCCTTCAAACGGGATTTGGGCGGACGCGATGAGGTTTTGGTATTGCGTGACCAGCGCGTTCTCGCGCTGCAGCGAAGGGATGATGGCCGGTGAAAAGGCCTTTTTCTCCAGTTCGGCGTTGACGAACAGCACGCGGCCGTATTTCTTTTCAAATTCCGGCCGGAAGGGGCTTTCGAGCAGCGCGTCATTCCACCGCTGCGCGTATTCCTGGATTTCGGGCAGAGCCTCGTCGGCGTATTCCTGCTCGGCGGTGTAGAATTCGTCTTGGGTGTCGATGCTGTGGCGGATAAACGCGAGGGTGAACATGGTGGCGATGTCGTCGGCTTGGCGTTCCTGCTCGAGGAAAACCGCCTGTGCCTCGGTGAAATCACGGGCGTTTTTGAGCCTCGCGGTCAAATCCGTGAGCGCTTGTTTTACGGCTGCCACAGCCGGCCTTTTGTAAGGCAACTCGTTGAATTTCATGGTTTCTCCTTAGTTTATTCGATTTCAGGCAGCAGGATTTCGGAAAGAGGCCGTTTGGGAACATAGTGGGTTTTCGCCTCGTCGCGGTAATACTTGATTTCGCCGCCGGCCGCCTCGGTCAGGACGATTTTTTCGTTCGGCGCGCCGAGGGCAAGGATGAGACGCGGCGCGATCGTTTCGGGCAGCGAAAAGACTTCGGCTATCGCGGCTTTGTTCATGCTGCCGATCATGCAGGCGCCGATGCCTTTTTCCATCGCGCCGAGAACGATGGCCAGCGCGCAGATGCCGACGTCGGTGTCCGGGCAGTTCTCGGCTATGGCGGTGTCGTTGCAGATGAGGATATAAGCCGCGGGCTCGTTGCCGGGGTAGGGCGGTTTTTCGGCCAGGTAACCCGCCCAGCCCAGCAGCGGTAAAATCCTCGCGCAGTCCTCTTCTTTATAGGCGTAGGCGAATTTCAGCGGCTGCCGGTTCGCGGAGCTCGCCGCGAAGCGGGTCGAGTCGATGAGTTCCCTTAACGTTTCCGCCGTCAAACGGACCGACGGGTCGAAGTTGCGGTAACTGCGTGTTTTTTTCAGTAAATCCAAAAGCATACGAAGCCTCCCCTTATCGGTAGTTTTTCTTACGGGTTCCATTTTAGCACAACGGAAAATCGGAAACAAGGGAAACGGCACGACGGCTCCCTCAGTTCCCGACGGCGCGGCATGGAAACCGCACCCTACACGGACATGGCGCGCCATGCGCCTACTCGGCGGGAGCAAGCCCCCGCCCTATATTTTTTGCCTTATCTGTTGCGCAAAATTCACACTCCCCTCCGGTGGAGAGGCTGCCACCAGGCGGGTTGCTTTTTACGCTGATCGGTCAAGCCCGTTCCCGACGGTGCGGCATGGAAACCGCACCCTACACGGACATGGCGGCGCCATGCGCCTACTCGGCGGGAGCAAGCCCCCGCCCTATATTTTTTGCCTTATCTGTTGCGCAAAATTCACACTCCCCTCCGCTGCCACCAGGCGAGGTGGTTTTTTACGCTGATCGGTCAAGCCCGCTCCCGACGGCGCGGCATGGAAACCGCACCCTACACGGACATGGCGGCGCCGGCCGCGGGCGGTTTGGCGGTTTGGCGGTTGACTTCAATCCCGCGAACCTATATACTGAATTCGGTTGCACGATACGAGATTGAGGTGAGTTTTTTGGAGCCTCTGAAAACCGTTCAAACCCCGCCTCCGGTTCAGAAAGACGAGCGCGATTACCAAAGCCGGCGGTTTGTCGGCCACCGCGAGTCGGTTGGCTATATCATGAACCACTGGGCTTCCGGTTTCAACATCGGCAAGTTCCGCAACCGGTTTATTTATGACGTCCTTTTGATCAACTTCAACTATCTGGCCCTGATGGACGCCATCGGCGGCATTTGGGACGTTGTCAACGACACGTTTATCGGCGTTGTGGTCGACCGGACCCGGACGCGCTGGGGCAAATTCCGCCCCTTCCTCATCGGTTTCAACATCCCGATGACGCTGCTTTCCTGCTTCTATTGGTTTATGCCCTTCGCCTTCGCCGGCACCACGGACCGGGACGTCAGCAAGTTCATCGCCTACTTCATTTTTAACATTGTCACCGAGACGGCGGGCACTTTCACCGGCATATCCGGCACGGGCCTTATCAGCACCATTACGCCGAACCCGCTCGAGAGGACGATGCTCATCACCAAAGGCCAGCTTCTCGCCATCGGTTCGAACGTGCCGGAGCTTCTGATGGGCCTGCTGCTCGATTTGGTCAACAACAAAATTCTTCACTGGAAACTGCGCAACCTGTTCCTGGGCTTCGGCCTGTTCACGAATTTCACCGCCGCGGCGGCCTGCCTGTATTTCTTCATCGTCTCGAAGGAGCGCGTCATGCAGTCCATCGAGCGGCCGAGCATCATTCAGGGCCTTAAATCCATTTTGACGAACAAACCTATTTTGCTCATCACCTTGTCGGATTTTCTCGAGGGTTTCTCGGTCGGCACGGGCATGACAGACTACTACATAGACGTCTTGGGCTCGGCCACGCTGCAGACCATCGTCGGCATACCCGGCGGCCTTTTCACCTATTCGAGCTACGCGGCCATCAAGCCGCTGCGCCGGCGGTTCTCCACGCGGTCGCTGTGGATTTTTGAGGATCTCTGGTCGGATATGTGCTGGCTGGGCGCCTGCGCGGCGGGCGTTATCAACAACAACTATTTAAAACGAAGCGCGATGATTCCCATCATGATGGTGGAGGAATGCCTCGAGATGTGTGTCTACGGCCTGCGCAAGGTCATACCCGCCGAACTCTACAACGAGGCGATGGACTACTGCGAATGGAAAAACGGCTACCGCACCGAGGCGATGACGGGCGTGGCGCGGGGGCTTATCACGAAACTGCAGCGCATCGCCAACAACACCGTGCGCAACCTGATTATGGGCGCCATCGGCTACGAACAGGGCCGCAAAATCGGCACGCAGGGCGACCGGACGAAATTCTGGCTGTTCGTGATGAGCACAGGCATGCCGGTTATCACCGGCGCGCTCGGTGTCATACCGAAGTTTTTCTACCCGCTGACCGGCAAAAAACGCGACCAAATGTATAAGGACCTGGTCGCGCGCCGCAACGCCATGGCCGGCGCGGTCACGGACGCGGACGCCGACGAACTCAAACGGCTCGCGCAAATACAGATGAAAGGCGACTACGAAGACATTTAAACACGGAAACTTTCTATGTTTTCGGGTTGAGTTTGCTTGTCAGAATACCGCGCGCTTTGTCAACCAGCGCGGCATCCGGCGGTTTTACGCCCTCGCGGGCGCCACCGCCGAGCAGCTCGCGGAACTTGGGAAAAAACAGATGGCCGGGGATTTTGACGAGTAACTTGCAAAGTTAAATTCCACTTTTAGGGCAAGAAGCGGAAATAAGTTTCGCGACAAATTCCGGTTGCAAAGTTGCGAGAGTAGAATCCAGTTATGGTAGAATAAAGGTGTGTACGGACCAAA